>JAAUXT010075883.1_pt1 | contig 37198 bp, 20 predicted proteins | sample 7278171 | NCBI WGS metagenome assembly JAAUXT01 (sample SAMN14350112, study PRJNA611818) | marine sediment metagenome | isolation source: surface marine sediment (1.8m) | place: French Polynesia: Moorea | collected 2018-08 | reverse complement strand
TACTTTCTCAGATACAGAGCCATATCTACATACATACCCCATATTTTCTGCACTTCTAAATTTAAACTTTTTGACCTAAAGAACCCCAAAATTCAAAGTTCCCAAAATCCTTCCTGGCACATTATCCCCAACCCAAATTGCACTGAAAGAGCCCAAAAGATCCAAAATTGATCCTCATCTTGACTATGAAACTGCTGTACACATACTTTTGGAAGACCCTGCCTATAGGTGACTTGATTTTGCTTGCTCTGATTTTGCTCACTTTTTCCAAAAGCTCCCAAATCACGCAACCTCCTCAAATCACCAAAAATCTGTGGGTTGGAATTGTTCTGCACTCGTACTTGGCCTGTGTGATCTCCCTGATCAACCAGGCTGTGTTTTTGGACAGGACTTTCCACACTTTCCACAAAGGGGCTTGTAATTGGATGTCAAATTCGGGATCCGTTCTTGGACAATTTTTTGCTGAACCGCAAAGAGATTTGTCAACCTTGCAGCTTTTTTCTCTGCTGGGTCGTGCAGAGATACCGTGACGTGTAGAGTCGTCTGCTGCAGCATGCAGACGACTGATGATGCTGGGCAGTTGCGTTCACACGGAGACGGTGCATTTATGCTTCATGACAATCGTACATCACAAGATCCCACAAGGATGTTTTCACAGGATCAGTGGTGACACTGAGGTGGCAATGTTACTGCAGAGCCGAACCACTACACTGTGAACGCTACCCCTGCCAGAGACAGTCCGAAACACAAGGTCTTTAAGTCGTTTCCTGTTTTTGCAAGCTCAACCGTTGGTGACAAGCACACGTTTTGTTTTTGTGCAAGAATTTGGTCAAGAGTTCCGCTCTGAGTCGGCTCATTGGCTGATCCCACCATTCGCTCTTGAATGAAACAGGTCCAAAAGACGCGAGAGAAATATCATAATTTCAGCATTCGAAGAATTGGTTTTGGTAGCCTGCAGGACAGACCTGCTTTCCGCAGTGCCTCTGGGCTTGGGAGTTGCAGATGCCTCAGCGTGTATTCGCTGCGGATGTGCTTTGGTGTCAACAAAATGTATTGACTTCGGAGGACATCAAAAGCCCCGACGCGTGCGCCGCTTCAAGATTTGTGTCTCACTCATTGCTGCTGCTTGCTCTTTAGCTTTTGGCGACTTCGATGATCTCGTCCCATTGATATGGACTTTGTGGAGAATACTTTTTGTTTTTGTTGAACTAAATTTCTTCTCTCGTGATTTTGTTTGTTGAAAGACATTCACGTGTCTTCACCAAATGCTTGGGCGCTAGATGAACCTGCAGTGCGACATCCACATTCAGTCTTTCGCGCAACCATTTCTTCACGCAAAAATGTTTGGGCATCTTCACATGCTTCCTTTGCATGGTGGTACGTACTTCTGAACAGAAAAGCAAAACTTGCGAAATCAAGAAGTTTGACGATTGCTTGCACCAACATTCATGACCAGACAAGTCTAATCTTCTCTTCTGGTCCAAACTCTTTGATAGCTCCAGGTCCGTGATTGGTTTGACCTACAGGGTCAGTATTCAGCAAAGAGAAGGTCGCAATATATAATGGACACGAAACATGGCGTTCTGCACAAAATATCTGGGAGACAAACATCTGCCTCATTTGTTTGTTCTGAATATCAAGTACAAGAAGAAAGAACCAACTTTTGTGATTCAAACAACATCGCGGCCATCTCAAGGGCAGTGTCGGATCCAAGATTTGGCCCCAAGGACAACCCCCAAAGGGGACCAGCTGTTGAAGGGGGGATGATTTAGGGTCGGGCCAGGGGTACAAGGGGATCCATATTGTGCGTGGTTGGCATGTGAAAATATTGATCTGCTTTTGTCACATTCCAGAAAATAGTTTTCAGTGGCTTCCTTGATATCTTGGCACAGCAAAAAGAGGCCTCCATGGATCCGCCCTTGATGCAGGAGTTGTCACGCTCTGCGAACACACAGCACTTTTGAGCAAAGGAAATCGAAATGTGACCGCACCCTGTCACACACCAATCACCAAACGATTCAACCACTGCCGCGGTTGACCCATGGAGTCCCATTGACTTTGCCTGTGTTTCCTGAGCAGTAGTTGTGAGAGGGCCCAGTCAAAGAACAATGTCATTCACGTAGCAAGCAAAAACCAAAGGGAACAAGTCGTGTCTGAGAATCGTGTGCAAACAGAAAATCAGGCAAAATGTGTGGACCAAACGGAAAAGGACCAAAAAGAAATTGATCTGGCTTGCCCACTTCATCTCAATGAGTGGCGCACCCCTGAACATTTCTACGGTCGAATTCGGCTTCAATTTTGACTTGTTTGCTGCATTTTCAAATCTTCACGAGACTATCTGCAAGAAGCGCATTTCAATTGGCACACAGGGCAGGTCTGGTCAACATGAAATCCAGAGGAATTGTATGGACATTACCTGTCTCGTAAAGTGCTTTTGTTGATCACCTCGCAAGTGACATGGGAGGGGCGCGATAGCGCCGTGTCAGACTTTGATAGCGACCGCACCGTGTTGCGCAAACCGGACGAGCGCGGCTGGGTCCGTGCCGCGAATTTCAAGCTGATTCGGTTTCAATCTGAAACGTCTGACGAAAAGACAGACTCGGCCCACCTAAATTGTTGAGCGCAAGATCCCGATCGTTTGATGAGATCACGCTCTTGGTGCAGTCACCTTGGTGTACGTATGTGTGTGTGTGTGTGTGTGTGGTGTGTGTGTGTGCATTTATGTGGCGAGCATCTGTGGATCTGCACTGTCTTTGCTCTTTAAGATCCACCAAAAATGTCTCAAAATGCCCAAGGTCCTTCAAGGACTTGAAGGTTCTGGCTGCTGTATGGTCAGTGATTATCACTCTCCAGACCCTGAGCGCGGGATGTGACCTGAACACATATTGCGCCTGGATGCGTCGACTGAGCCAAATCTGACCCAAACGACCTGGTGACATTCGCCTGACTTTGCGAAAGATTACATTGTGGCCTGTTCAACACAAAGTGCACGAAGGGGATCAAAGAGACGCTCTGGAATCCAGATGGTAGCATGATTGAGTAGGTGTTTCTAGGAACAGCCACACGATGTTGTTATTTTATCGAGCGATCACAATCACTCCCGATTTATCTGAAAACCAGCGAGCTCAGGTCTGGTGACAGTGATCTTCAGCTTTTTGATCTTGTGCTGGGATATTCAGCGCATAGAATCGCCGGAAGTGGTATCCATCTTTTGGTGGTGTTGAGAATTTTCTATCAACGCAAACTTCTGCCGGCGCTGTATCGAGCGAGACGAGGAGTATTTGTTGCGCCTTTGCACAAACGGCTTAATCGATACATCAATATCGTTCATTACATTCACCCAATTAAACGCGCTTCGTGGCCCTGAACGACGGGATCTAATTACCAACCAACCGTTTTCCAAGAGCAAATCCTCTGAATGTTTAAGCTGCGCTGCACAGGGAAAAATCCGCTTGTATATTGCTCTGAAACCAACGTCGAGACGCTGATTTCGCATTTTTATAAAAGCCAATTTGACTTTGAATCAGCACCTCTGGCAGACCGAGGGATTTCGTCCAAACTGTTATGGTCTCAGTCACAAGAGACAGGACCTTTATGTTCAAAGTCTTGGTGGTGGCTCAAACGGAACGGACCTCTGTCGGACCCTACTCCGGAATGCGCCAAGGTCACTTTGACGTCTCGTTGGAAACCAACGTCGAAATGTTGGCCCATGTAGAACAATGTTCTATCAGAAGCAGAGTAGGCTGAGTTTAATTGACTTTCTGAAAATATTTACTGCAACCAGATTTTTTGTCAATACGAAATCCCGCATGGCTTGCACACATTGAAGTTCGCATTGAATTTCAAATTTATGTTTCTTCGGTTAATGGAATTTCTCAGAAGAGGTTGGAGATTACACACACGAGATAAATTAACTTTCACTTGAAATGTACACCAGCTGCACATCGAAGACTCGTAAACGCTCGTTTGGAGTTTGTGCTGGGAAGTTCGGTGACATGCTGACAAAAGGGTTCCTATGAAATCGCAAAATGAATTTTCGAGACCTTTGGTCGAGATAGTAGTTGTGTGATTGACCAGGAACTGTTCTTCCAGTGTGTAAACTCACTTCTATAACGATGAGGTCACACGTACGAGCACGAGAGGTTTTGTGACCGCACTTTTGTGGAACTTGTGGCACGTTTGGGTCCCAACAACCTGACGCGCAGACATGTGTACACTTCCGATCAAGTTTTACTGTGAAGTTTCCGGTCAAAATGCACGCAAGACTCAAAAACCTTCGAGGGAACGAGACGAACACCAACATGCAGAATCTTTCTGAACCTTGCGTCTTCCGCGACCAACCAATTGCTTCGTTTGCGTCTCTTGCAGCTCCTCTGCGGCGAGCTCCGCTTCTGGACAAGCCACGGCGGTTTTTTCATCAATTTTGTTGCACGTTGCTCCTTCCTCTCTCCCACCTTTGCTTCCGAGAGGTCCCTTTCTCACCCCGTGTTCCCATCTCCATCCCATCACGGCACGCTCTTTCCTTGCCCTCAGCTCCTCCCCTGTCAGTTCTTGCCCCATGTGCAGGTCAATATTCTCCACTGGATGCACCTGATTGAGATTCCACTCAGATTCCCGATTCCCGCAAATTGCCCGCAATCATTTGCTCTATTTGTGCCGCCTATCTGACCGTGGTGACTGGCTCTGGAAACAGTGTTCCGCACTTTCGTCCAGACTGTGATAAGAATCACCTGACGACAACACCAGAATCGCCACATTGATCCAATCAAATCGGAGAATCATCCCGGCTTTGCTTGTCATTGTTTGGGGTCTTCAGGCTGTAGATCAAGAGACTATGGCTTTTTGTGGTTCGCGTGGAAAGTGCCAAGGGCTTGAAAGCGTCCAGATTGTTCACACTGTTTTGCGATCGACACCCATCTCAATTCGAGCGTGGTGCGAGTGGGTTCCTCCACTCAGAATTTGTGGGATTTCTGACGACTTCTCACTCGCTTGGAGCGGAGGAACCGGAACCACAACCCTGAACTGGCCCAGTCGTTTCTAAAGCTGTTTTGTTGTTTCCTCAGTCCGGGGACTCTTCGATGACCAAATATCCGTGAAGGTGTTGACATTGAAGTTGTCTTTCCCAAGGAAACCAACCGCTGAGGGAGGTTGACTGCACGCAAGCAAGGCATCGATTGTCGGGATTTTCGCGCGGTTGGAACCCGAGTGGCGATCGAAGCCCATGAAGCTAATTGCTCACTACATCTTTCCGCTGATTAAATATCTAGAGATTCTCAGCAAATGGCATCATTAACCACGTCGTTCAGCACTTCCCCAGACGCAAGCCTTTGTGGAGATCTTTTTGCTTCGTGAGACTGCATCCAACCAGTCAAAGAGAGCATTTCTCAGCCGTAATTTCTTTGGATTCTCGCGAAGTGTTGCGTGATGCCTTTTTCTCTTGTCGTGTTCATTTTTTGTCAGACACTCGCGTCATTTGAGGACAAACTACTTTCAAAAACCGATGTCTGATGCAAGCCAATCTGTTAGTATGGGTGCACCACTTGAGAGACCACGGTACAACAATACGTCAGGTGCATACAGGATACGCACTCCATGTACATCCTTCAGGAATCCTTGAGGTGGCAAAGGTGTCACTGAATATGTAGCAAAACAGGTACCTTCTCAGTGTGATGATGTTTTGACCCTCGCCCAACCATAAAGTCAAACTTCTGAGTTGAGATTGGGGTCCTCAAGGCCTTCAACCAAATCTTAGCAAAATTTCGCACAAAACTTTGCGCGTGGAACATCGTGATGGCACCAGACACTTGTCTCCTTGCTGCAACTGCACAGGCGGAATTCTCTCGCGAAAAAAAAATTTCGCTTTTTGCTGAAAGGCCCACAGACATCTCGGCACCACAGACCCAGCTTCGTTCGTTTTCACCTCACCAAGCCGTCGAAGGCGAGTTCCAGCAGGTGGAGCTTTCCTGTTTCCTCCAATTACCCTTTTCTGAAGTGTTGAAGTTTTGTAGCACAGCGGTTGTGTTGATCGCTTGTTCCGCAGGTTTCACATTTGTCACCCACAACAGACATGATGTCGCGCGGCGGCAGGGCGGATGCGACCTCCTGTTGCCGACGAAAGCTCCAGCGGCTGCTTCCTGCCTTCGTGTCAAACTCATCTGCTCTCTCCGCAAAAATTGTGTCAGACTTGACAGCCTATTGAAAGCATTTTGACATTGATTTGACGCCGTGATGAAAGAGAAAATGTTGATGATGATGACTGAATGGTGCAAAGAATTGTTGCAAGAGATAGAATTTGTCCACAGATGCAGCAACAGAGTCTTATTTCAACTAACACTTGCACGGTGATCTTGAGCTTTGTTGTAAAATCACAGCTCAGGAGCTTGACTGAACCTGCCTCGGGTAACACCAGACTGCGAAGCCTTACTACGTCTACCATTCACAAAATCATGCAAACCTTCTTCAGTGATGTTAAATTTGGCGTGGGTCGCATCCGCCTCGATTCACAAATTGTACCCCTGAAAAAAGCACGTCTCTAGTTGTTCCTAAGAACAAAAACCTCAAGCCCTGGGGACCTTGTGCGCTACTCAAACAAAGGAGGAATCCAACACTGAAGCACCGCTGCAAACGAAGTTAATTTTCCTGGTCAAACGCGGCCTTGTGAAACTCTTTGTTGAACATGTTGTCATCCAAACATTTTTGAAGCAAGACCATTCATCTTTGCTGTCGTGTTAGGATTCAATCCAGATTGCAGGTGACTCCAAATTCCGCATGCCTTGTCTCGGTTTGCGGCTTGAGTCCCCAAGCATCTTGACGGCATTTCGCCTTTCACTTTTCTCTGGAAACTCAACCAAGTTTCACACTGCTCTTATGGCTTGCAGGCTCCCTCTTTTTTGCAGAGTGCGAGCTGCCAAAGTGGAAACCGAGCACATATTGGCTGCGTCAGGTAGCCGAGAGCTTGACAAGCTAATGTTGAGATTTTTGACATAAATTGGAAAAGAGATCGTGCTGATCACAAAAATTGGGTCTCTTTTCTCCCGTTCAGCAGCATCCCAGTGTCAGCGAGCTCAGACAAACCTGACATCGGATGCTTGTTTTTCTTGCTTTTGGTGATTGGCTGAGTGCGATGAGAGAGGGGGAAAGAGCATCCACTCAGACAAGGTTCCCAAATGAGTTTTTTCACCAAATTATGTCAATCTGCAAATGAAAAGTTGTGTAAATTTGTCAGGATGAAGTTTTTCCTGGGGAGTTTGTGTAAGCATGTGAGAATGTGGAGATGAGTGGAATCCAGACTTGGCGTAATTAGATATTGACGCGTCTGATGGGTGCAATCAAGCACAAATGAGAATAAGACATATTGACTCGAGCTCATCAAAAATCAATGCACCACTCGCAAGATTCTCTCCAAATAAATACATGTACTATTTACGGAGCTCTGCTTCGCCGTGGTTCTTGCCAGCTCCTTGCAATTTGAAGGCTACGCTGTGCGTTGTGCGGTTCGCCAACAGAGCGACAGCTTGAGCGAGCAACATTGTTCCAGCCGACAACACTGGTCTCAAACAACCTGCTTGGAGAAGACAGTGGTGCAATCTAAACAGAGTTGGACTTGGTGGTGAATCTTTGATGAACTATCAAGTGTTCATGAATTGTCAGCAAGCTGTAGAAGGGGTTTGATGCAGAACAATCTTTCTTGTCACGAGTTGTTCAAGCAAAAAGGGGTTCAGAACGTTCAGCTACGGTCAAAAGTTATCTTTGAGGCCACAAATGGACTGTTCATCTCAGCTGTGTGAAAAACTGCGTTTTACAGGTTCAAAAAGTGACCTCAGAGTGAAGTGATCAACAGGATATGTTTGGCAGTGTATCCACCACCCACTGTAGATCTACCAACAGCTGTCCAAGTTCCTGTTCCTGCCAGCCTCCACTTGTCACGAATGAGGAATGTTTCATTTTGGCCAGGCTTCCCTCGCCCATTATCAGGTCCCTTACAAGACCCCAAGGGCCACAAGAACCAAGAACAGCATCAAGAAAACTGGATCTTTGGAAGCAATGGAGACGTTCGGTCTGTATTCCAAGTAAATTTGCCCGTTTTGTCAGAACTGTCGTTCTTTGTGCCACGCAACGAAGTTCTTTTGCTTCGAAAAAAACACTTTTGGAGCAAAGAAAAATCAACCAACAGAGCAAAAATAAGAGCAGGTTGACGTGCAGAAAGACGAGGAAAGCCAGGTCCATCACTGGGTTTCAACTGCCACGGACGGAGACGGCAGCCAGACTGACGTTCCAGGTTGATAATTTGGCAGATGAAATTATGCCGCGGGGAGACAAGGAAATTCATTTGCCTTTCCAATGTCTGTCATTCTGTTCAAACGGAAGCACTTCGTCCACACGGCGGAATTTCGCAGGAACGTGTCATCATTTCAGGTGTTTTGCTCCCACCTCTCACTGCATTGTGATCATGCCTCATCGGCGTGCATTTCATCAGGTGACGTCTCCAAATTGGCTCTCAGCAGCAGAGTCTGCGCACAGTGTGGTGGGATTCATGGCGGGCGGCACGTTGTTCATTACGCATCGCACCTGTCGCCGCCACTCGACGTTTCCCTTCGCGTCGGGAGAACGCTTCCGCCCTGAGTCAGGGCGACGACTGCTGGACACTGACGCGCCGCGCTGAGGCGGCCACAACTCGCCCGCAGACTTGTGGTGGAACCGCGCGGTGTGATGACGAAAAGAAAATTATACTTTTAATTGTACAGCAATCAGTCTGCGTACATCAAGCAGTAAAAGATTACCTCACAAGGAAATGGGAACAAGCTCAAGAACCTGGGCATTCGGGGTAGTGACGTGTGTTAACAATAGCTGGTACATGAGAGGTGATGGATTCCGTGGGAACTTCGATCAGACTTGATGGATGACCTGGTACGAGCTCCAAATAGAACCCAAAGGTCGGAATGGCTGCTGCAGCATAGACTGCTGCGAACATGTGAATCATGCAAAAACACCTGTCTTGTCATCCAGAATCTCTGAAAAAATCTTCCGGTCGTTGTCGGCATTGTTGTGTTGTGGTGATACCAAAGTAGATAATCTACAACGGTGCTTCTTTGCCGAAGAGCTGTACTCCAACTAAGATCAAGTCCATTGCAAAGTTGTCCTTTGCTAGCGGATTCCTTTCTGGTCCAGTGTTATGGTCGCACATGTTGGAGCGATAAAGTGAATTTACGATGTGGTATCAACAGCTGGGAACGATTAAGCTTCGCTCCGTTTTATTTGTCGCATGCAAATTGTTGTTTCCATGTGAGTCAGAAGAGCAGGTCCTTTGTTGCTTCCGCCATCTGTTTCCCAAACCTCCCGGAGTCTGTCAACTCACTCTGATGGAACCACGATCTGCAGGGCGGGTCTGACCCAACTCTGGAACGGAAACTCCATCTTGGGAAACACAACATGCAAAAATGCCTGTGATGCAGAAAAATGGAACTGAATAGATATTTTCCAATGGTCAGGGGAAGCAGTTTTATTTCGCCATGGATTTGTTGGAAACTCTTCCAACAAACCTTCCTTGGCTATGTTCTCGAAAAAATACAGGTAGATCCCTGCACATTAGTTAATGGCGACACACCGCAACTGAAAACAAGCGCGCGCATGGCAAATGAATTTCTTTCAAAACACAGCAGAGACACTGAACAAATCTGTTGCTCCCAAAGGTCTTAGTGCACGTGAACCTCACATAGCATATTCTCGTCTTCCTACTTTTGAGGCGCCTTGTGTGTTTCGTATCAACCGCAAGGCGAATGTTCCGGCGGGTGGCGGGGGGGGGGTGTCCCGCTCATATGGAAAAGAAAAGATATTGTACTCGGTGGCACAGAAATGTCCAAAAATTAGGGTGGAGCCGTCTTTTACAAACGATTTCCTTTCGAATTGCAACACCGACGAGCGGAGAAATCTTGTGCACAAGACGAGCACAGGCACAGGCTTATCTCAGATACAAGACGAACCACACTGGTTTCTGCAAAACGTGAGAAGGAATAGGCAACGTTGTACTATGGACGCAGAAATTTCTGAAGTCTCACCCGAGTTAGGTATCGTCAGGTGCACTCTGAACAACAAAAGACACTTTGTTGATGATCGACACGCTCATAAAGAGAAACCCTCAGTTCTAAAAGTATTGCCGTGAATGGGGGACGGAGTATCTTTCAGATTTGAGCGAAACCGATACCGTCAGGGGTCTTTGGCTGTGCATTTGCTTGAAGTCCTCGCCACACCAAAAACTACCAAAGCTCCACAACATCCTGGGTGGTATTTGACCTCGAGCTGTCGCGACACGACCTTGTTGAAAACTGAACTCATAACAGTTGTGAAAAAAATTCCCCAAATATGCACGCGATGATGGTGGTGCTGAAAGATTCCTAAAAGATTGCGTTGTCACGAAACTGGCGGATGATTATCGTAATGGAGACGCCTGAGGAAAAACGCACGGAAAAGTTTTGGTTGCGTGTGTTTCGTGGAGAGGGGCAAAGGGAAGGAAACTGCCACCGCTGTGGGAGGGGGTGCGCCGTCTCGTCCACATGGGTGAGGATATCGCTCCTTGACACTGCCAAAATTCCAGCGCCAGTTTATAATTTGGACTCTGCCTTCAAACTTCCCTGTCAGGTATGTTTTCAGGTTTGAAGCTGAGGCTGCCCAGCTTTCCTGGTGGGCTTTATCTGTGTTCGTGAGGAGAATCCAAACACAAAGTCACGAGTACTTTGGCTTCTTGAAACTTTGACAGGACTGAGGAACAGCAGCGAGAGAATTGTGAAACACAGAGTCCACAGCCAAGGACCCAGAAGAACAACGGTTCTGTCTTGAGTCAATGTCCCAGCTCAAAAAAATCTTTAGTTGTTCTGAAGAAAGCATTTCTCAACATAGAATCCACAAAGAAACGAACCTGGATGGTTGCAAAAAGTCTTCCTCTGCATGATTTCAGCGCTTGAAGACCTTGTTGGGTGAACGAACGCGATGTCCCGTAAAGAATGCTCTTCCCTGATTGAGTTTGAGCTCACGATGCCAAAATCCAGGTTGGCCTCGTTGAAGGCGGGCATCCCATTTTTTGTACAAAAAACAATCAACCTTGCTCACTGAGCAAGCCCGGGAGATTAGATTGAATGCTGTTATTTCTTTGCTGTTGTTACAACAGAAAAGTGGCTGACGGCATCTTTCTTCACACGTTCTGCGATTGGTGTGAGCTCGTCGCATTTGCTTCCGCATCACACAAACTGGGTTTTGCAATGATAACTTGCAGCGCCTTTCCTCGATCCAGAAGTTGCTATTGGATCAAAGGACAATCAATGAGCAGGTAAACTATAAACTACAATTCAATCAAAACAAAAACCGAGACAGCAGGCTCAAGCGGTCTTCCACCACCACCAAGATCGTGCAAACCACATGAGAACCACCTTCTCGATCAAACACCACGTTGCATTTGTGAATACGCCCTCGAGCAGCACGAACAGACCTTCATCACCCCATTTCCTTTCTGGGAATTTGCGGAAAGTAGAATCTTCAGAAGCACTCTGGATCTTGTCACAAGAGGGAAGGAGATAGAAGAATCTCGGTTTGAACACAATGCAAATAAACATTCGTCAAAGGCAGAATCCGATGAAGCATTACTGAGGGGAAAAAAGCAATGGAATGATGTTGGAAAAAATCACATTCAAAAGCTCCTGTTGGCGTCGCTCGAGTTTTCGCGGTCGGCAAAATCGTCCTCATGTCAGCTGTCACATTCAACAAATGAGGGGAACACATCTTGTGTTTGGAACATTTGGGATATGAAGTGTACGAATTCAACACCACACATGGATGAAGATGATTGGAATCACACTTGAGATTGTTGAGATTTCGCACAGGGATTGGGAGGTGCTGAAGCTGTGATTTCCAGCAGCTGCATTGTGTGGAGTTCCTTTGCAGTTCATTCCACATGCAGCTTCATTCAGTCCTCCAGAGACCGCTAACCTCACACGCTTATTTCGCGCTCAGAGAATTTTTACCGTTCTGAACTCACTCTTTTTTCTGCATGGCTTCCTTCCTTCCTCAGTCTGAGCTGAGGCTGCAGGTACGCGTTGAAGATCATCAGTGAACTCATTATTCTGCGTTTGGCTCCAGAGTTGGAAATTGGGCAAAGGTTGTTACCAGCCCGTTGGAAAAGGATTTCTGAGAAGACTTCACATCTCAAGAATATTGTTGAAGTGTTCTGTGCCTGAACATGACAGGGTGTTATGTCTGCATTGGCAGGTAGAAGATTCAAAGTGTGTCTAAATCTGCCGCAAATGTGTCATACTTTACACGCTTTCCACCAGGAAGAGGCAGGCAATCTCTAAAGCTAATAACGGGTCTGCAGAGCAGCTGGTGTTGGATCTGCCGAGTTACCAGGGTCAGACAGTAATGTGAATAAAGTGGACGTGGTGCAGGAATATCAATTATACTTACACCAACTTAGCAAGTCTGCAACACTTCTGGACAAAATAGCATCGGTCGCCGGCGCCGCTGGTCAGCTCGGGAAACACTGCGAGACTGAACGAGTGTATCTGTGTAACCTCCGCAGACAAGGCTACTGGCCCGCCGACTTTTCATCCAAAAGCGATCGAAATACACACCAGAAGATCTGTCAATGTTCTGTCACATGCATCGGAAGTGAAACTTTAAGCTGCGAGGAAGGACCTTGACTCGGAGCTCAGCGCTTTCCTTCGAATCCATTTTGGAGCTACGAGTACAAATTTCATAACTGCAAAGGTGAGTTGATGTTTCTCTGTTGTCCTTTGACGTCTGCGCTGTTTTGACGTGTCATAGTATTTTTTGCACTCCAGATTTTATCGTCATTCAAAAGTGCGACCATATGCTCGAATGTGACGCACACAGCACCTCGACACGTTGCCTTATCTGTGGGTCCCCTGAGATGTCAGTGGGTACATTAAATCCTGATTGCAGCAACTCTGGTCCACGTGCTGTTGCCAGTGTCTGGTTGGTATTTAGGAATGAACCAGTCTGCCAAATGTCATCTGATTTGGAGGAGAAAAGCAGGAAATGAAAAACGCTCAGAAAACACAGACATTCTGATGTGTATTCCTGACAAAAGGAAAAGCGACGTTGTAACCGCCGTGAAAAAGTAGAAACGAAAAAAGAGAAAAATTGTGTGAATGAAGATCTACAAAGCAAAGAACATGCACATCCTTTGCATATCAGTGAAAACAAAACAAAATCTTGTACGCCTGACTAACATGACAAACAAGACAGACATTGTGTCCTGAATAGTTGGTGCAGCTTTTCAAGAGTCGTCGTCATTGGTTGCGACAAGACATGATTGGAAATCAAGGGGCTGAGTAATGGAAATCAGGGTGTTTCACGGTGTGAGGCACATTCCAACTTTGTACCGAGTTTGTGAGATTGAAATGCGTGTGGCGACAGCAGAAATACCACCATTGATGAGAACACACGAACACATATTTTTCATCGGCATCGACGTGTTTGTCAGATGTCATGAAAGCGAAAAAAAATCGTCTCGACATATTTGTGAGTGCCAATACTTCCGACATCAGTCAATGGTGAAAGCATTTCGTGTACGCAGCCTTGTGAAGAAATCTATGGATTTGTGCCTTACTCGCGATCGAAGAGACTCTCGCAGTCACACCAAACCAAGTTATTTTCTTCATTCAATATTTATTGAATGTGAGTATTTTTGTGTGTGCCTCCTGCGTCGCACATCTAACCATCACCTCATATTTATACTGTCAACTTATCCGAATGGATCTCGAATCAATGGATCCACTTTTGCACTTCGAGCAGCAATTTGACTTTTTCAATGACACTTCCCATGAATTGAGATTTGTCTGGAACTTTATTTCCACAAAAAAAATCACTTTGTTCCATACGAACCCAACCCAACCAACTATTTGCAAGCATTTTGTCCAGCCATGACTCAAAAACACGGCTCTCATGTCGCAGCGACCACAGCGCGGCTTGAAAAGGGAACAATAGGCTCAGTGCGCAGTGGTGGGTCGATCCTGCGGGGCACAGCGCCGCAGTTCCTTTGCAGCTGTTCGGGAAATAGCTACACGCGACGCGACGCTTCTAATCGCGTTCTGAGCTACGTAATCAGGTTAATACGTGTAGCGCACTTATCCGGGGGCCACAATTGGCTTTGATGAATCGCTAGTCCGCGAAGACAAATGATCCCGAGCACAGAATCTTTTTTACGTTGCAAATCTTGAGAGAAAGTTTGAAAGCTCTTGTGCCGGAAGCGAACACGATGGCTGGGAAAATCTCATCGAACGACAAACAGGGAAGGAGCAATGTGAATGGAGTACGGGCATCGCTGTAAATTTGAACTCTCGGGAACATTGTCGTCAGTTTCGGAAGGAGGCACGTGCGCCGTTCATTTCACGCTTCCGGCTCCTGATCATCAAAACTCCCGACCAACACCTGAGAATGGTCGTTTTGCCAAACACAGCTGCAAAATTTTGTCCAACGGAACAACAAGAAAAGAAAACCATGGCAAACTTGCAACGAAGATCATCGAATTCGTCCACACCGCGCTTCGTGGATGTGAATTGAGACACCCAATGCAGTCGCCCGAGAGACTTCAGAGATTGCCCGCGCTTTCACCGATCAAAATGACATGTAATTACTGTCGCCCAGGTTACATTTGCTGCTCAACATGTCGAACTGTGTGGATACTTCTCGTCACTTGTCCGTTGGATCCAGCATGCACAAGTGGAGCTGTAACCGGCGTGAGACTGCTCGTGCTCACTTTCTGTCCTCCACGAACGCCATTCAAATTAGCTTTGGCTCATTTCCTTTTTGCTTCTTGCTTCGAAAGGTGTTTTTCTCATTGGTACGTTCCTCTAAGGACCCCCCGTGAGCTACTAGAACAACAAAACAACTGGCAGTTTTCAGTTTTCGAAAGAGCAACCGAACTGTCTTGATATCAGCTGGTTGTCATACAGAAATTACCCAACTTTACTTCACAAATAAGGACACAAGCTTCAGGTCTTGTTCCTGTGACAAATATGTCAATCATCTGTTTTGAAGCCGTTTTCCAAGCAACACCGACCACAAGGGTCAAGAAACTTCAATTGGTTATCAATGGGCGGGTCAAACTGAGCGCTATGGGGCAGTTCCAGGGTTCTGCTGGCTTGGATATTTGGGGAGTCAGCAACAGGCAATCTCCGGCAGCTGTCGAGGCATCTGGTGCCACAGGTGACCACTGGGGCTGATGTCACCCCCACAAGCAAGGCACCAAGTTGTCACTTGCATTATTGGCGTGTAAATGTCTGGAACTTACCTGCCAGCTCTACCGAAAGGAATATTTTAACAGGTCATTGTTTGTCTGCGATGAACAGACAAGGCAAATATTTCACTTGTAAAAGAGTGGAATTTTTATATTTCTTGAGAATGCCCAAATGTCACTGACCGAATGAAGGATATGCTGCCAAAACAAAATTGCTCCTTTCCATGCAGTATTTGCAAAGCAAAATTAACCATTTTCAATAATTAATGTAGTAATTTCCAGTGCCTTCGCATAAAATCCACCTGTATTGTGTTTCACGTCGATAATCTCGACAACCTGCTGCCCAAACAAGTCTCACTCGCGGCGCCGTTTTGCTCTGAATTTTGCAGAACAGCAAGTTAATCTCAAGGTTCCCCGCCGTAGCCATCTCAGGATCTTGTCTTTCAGTTCAGAAAAAATATGAAATGGAACTGATGACACTGACAATTGAAGTGTCATTGGCCAAATAAAAGTGCAACGCTCTGAAGCTGGACGGCACGAAATTTCTTCACCCTCGATTCCAAAATTTGTTTAGTTCAACCGTCTCGTAGCTCTTCTTACTGCGAAAAAGTGAACAAGAAGACACAATCGAAGGCCCTTGCAGCCATTGCTCATGTCTAAACACATGTGGCAGTTTCTTGGAGAAAGTCACCGATTGGAATGTTTGTTAAGCCAAATGAAACAACCAAACAAAGACGCCTGTTTGTGGTGAAGTTTCGACAAGGTTTTCGGCTGCATGGAAAGATCTCCTTGAGATTCATCTAATCTGCCAGTAAACTGTTTTCTCAATAGGGCTGCCGCTTGGTGTTGAAGATTAAAGAGATATGACTATTGCAAATCGATGCTCATGGCTGCGGGTCATTTCATTAGCAGAACAACCGATCGACAATTTTGAAGAAAGACAAAACATAAAGTTGGCAGTTGTGTCTTGACATCACAACAAAGGAATGTTGTTATTCCCTTGAAGGATATTGGTCCATTTTGTGTTGAACGCCCTATTTCCCAGGGAGTTTTTCCGAGCTCCAATGCTGAAGTCAACCGGAGAAGCGTACATGTGGACACAACCTTCGTACACGAGTAAGCCTTTCCCACCATGCCCCATTGAGACTTCGAACCAGTTCCACAGTACGAGATCAATGTGATGAACATTGATGACATCCTTGCGTCATTCGCGTGTCTGGATCCCCAGCTCCACCAAGTCACTCGCGTGTCAATCTGGTTTCAAGGCCAATCAATCATTCAAGGACTTCATCACTACAAAGGAACACTTCGACTGAGGTAAGCCAAGAAAAGCCGTCCCTTGTGTTTGGCATTTGACGTGAGACGTGAAATTGGTGTGTTGTTGCTGAAAATTCGTTGCGACACAAACACATGAAAAATTCTGCACCTCAAAAACCAGTGTGGGTGTCTTCTAAACACTGCTACCAACTTTTTGTGGAAGGAGGGGGAAATGCATTCCGGCAAGCACTGCACGACGAATCGTGATTTGCGTGCATGTTGTGTGCGCGTGACAGGGGAAATGTTGTTGGTGCATACAAATATGAAATTGTTTGACATGGACGACCATTTCTTCATTAAAATATGAATATCTCGATTGGCCAAAGTGGAGGAATGTTGTTTGGTGCACAGACCAGGCATCATCAAATTTTTGGACCGACAGGTCTCAAGGGAAGCGCACAAATTTTGGCAGAGTGCACTTGACGCGAAGCACCATATTTGCTTTGTTCCTGTGAGGAGTGCATCTTTGCACAGCTGATCTCAAGGCGCAGTTGGAACATGGTTTCCACTCTCAGAGGATGAACCGTTCGCTTTGTGGAAGTCATGCTGCTACACGCATGAGATTCTTCCAAGTTCTGTTCACCCAGAGAAGAAAAACTCTCACCAAACCAGGCCGGGGACTGGCATCTCACAGACTGCGTCAGGCGCAACGTAAAACCGCTGGAATTCGTCCTTTCTTTTTTTGGAAGAGGCAAAATCTACTTCAACAAATTTCTCAGATCTTGTCTCCAGTTTCTTCTTCGTCGTTTGGACTGCCTGTTTGTCTGATCTGGCTCCGAAGTGTCTTTCTGTCATTGCATCTTCTGCTGACCTACAAAAATCACTGAATGTAGCCATTTTCCACGGTGCGTAATCTTTGCGACCATCATGATTGGACCTTCAGTTGATATTACGGAATCTCTACGTTTCATCAGCAAGACAGTCCGAGGTTGCCTGATGGGCAGAATGATGAAACCTTGCTTCCTATAAATCTGCTGCGGCGGATCAAATCCACATGGGGACCTATTTGACTGTTTTCCAGTGCATTACAGAACATGGAACTTGCCTGAGGAAGTCTTATTGCAGGCTGCACCGGGACAAGAACAGTGACACTCAACTATCTCACCGTGAACCCACGTCTTTGGCTTTCGCCCTGAAGCATGCCTCTTCTGAAAACGTGGAGTTCCATTTTTTGCGACAAATTTCAAGTTGGTTTGCAAATTAACTGTTGACGTCTCAACTTGCTCTGACCCACTGGATATTCTTTCCTCAAACTTTTGTCTGTGCAAAACTGGCATGGTGTTACGTGGCAAAGTGGTGTTGAAAACAACAGCTGCAGTCAAATGCAACTTTTGAGAGCACCAACAGTAGATATTCTACATGCAGGTGCAAGATCATCTTGCGTTGTTTTTGTGAGGACACTTGTTTTCAGATGAGACAAGGTGTTGGATACTTGGCTGCCTCACGATGATACGAGGAAAACTAACACCATCAATACACATTGATAGGGATTTTACAGCTGAGCCAAGCTGCTGATTTTATCAAATTAAGTCCGCAAATAGAGACACCTGTTTCCATGTCAAGACTCGCACGGTGTCCAGAGTGAATGGAAACATCGCGTGATGTGTGAGGAAGGAAACTCAGCCGGGACTGACTGACGTGCCACGTACAAATCGGAAAACGGGCGGCCTGCCTCTCTTTGGATGGGTTCTTGTTGAAAGTATCTGAGTGATACGCAGACTCAACTTGTTCCTCTTGTTTGTGGCTCTGTGATGTAAATTCTGTTTTGCCAGTTCTTTCGCAGGGCGCAAATAACAATGCGTTCAGGCTTTTCGGTTCGCCTTTCACAGACAAACAGGCTTCGCTCCACACCTGCGAATTCAAGAAAAGTGCGATGGAAGCTGGATTCAGAAGAAACAAGTATGCCCCAAACTACAGACTCTTGAAGAATTACGACGTTTAATTTACAAGCATTATGCACAGCCAGGAAGTCCTGAGTGAGTCGTTCAGTGGACCCGCAGGTGCAGTTCTTGCTGCAAAAACACGCAAGTCTGCCAGACTCTGGAGCTGGAATCCTGCAGCACCGACCCTCTGTGTCAATGCAATAAAAAGCACTAAATTATCAACGAAATGCCACTTTTTGCCCAGATGAAATTTGCAAGGTTGCCTTGTGATGCAAATACACTCGTGTGCTGTCTTGCTGGAAAGTCCACAGCCAACAATTCCCCTTTGAACAATGAAGTGATTTCCGGCTCTCTGAGGTCAACCAAAAAAGTTGGTCTCGTTGCCAGGTTTGTGCAGACATGCTTGTCGTCAAGTCCACACATCTGCGACACGTGCGATTGGACGTTGTTCACCATTCCACCGCAGCTGCGTCTTTGACGTTGGAGTGAGCCACCAATGCTTGCAGATTCCAGGAAAAACGAGGCTCACATTCTCAGTTTTTTCTCGTCTCGGAAAACTAATCGATGCTGTTTTCAGAGTCAGAGTAAAACACACGTTTCCCCCACACAATGTGCCTTTTAACACCACGCCATCCTTCAGGGGGGAGCTCCATGAAATGAGAAGGTAATGGGAAGGTTTTACTCACACGGTTTCCCATTGAAAGTCTCACAGGGGAAGTAGTTTGGGGATAAAAGATGAATTCGAAAAAGATACCATTCTCTGTGTTGAATTGGGTGAAGCTGCAGATCACAATGGCATTTTATTTGCAAAGCGGAAACCTTTCAGTGGCGACGATTTTCCCCGTGACTTCCAGCGTTGCGGGAAAAAAATGTTTTTCTAACAGATAAAAATATACCCACAGAATGTTGCAGTTTTGAACAGACTACTCTGTCTATCATTGCGACACGACATGAAAATCTTACAAACGTTGGGGGAAGGTCCGAACTTCACACTTGGGAAAAGGTCAATCTGTGCGTGACATTGACAAGTCAGTTTATCACAGCAGAGAAATCGCGAGCTGAACTGACAAAGAAGTGTCTCTTTCTTCAAGCAGCAGAACTTGCTCCTGACCTGTGCACCACCGCGTCTAAATTTTGACTGCGTCAAAATAACGTCAGAAAAGCGGTGCGGTTGCGCGTCAGGTTTCGGCCCCTGATTTCCCCTGTGATGGTGCACAGACGCGGGTGTTATTCCAGCTCTATTGAATTGTGAACGTGTACTGCGGGCTCGGGTTAGCAACACCTCTTCCATCACTCCGCCCCAGGACTTCTCCTGACCAAATCAAATCACTGCCTCAACTAAAACAATTCACTCCCAATGAAGGAATTGTTTCAACAACTCTCCGGTTGCTCTTTGGCGATTATTGAGAAAGAAAATCCAGTTCGCTTGAAACGGTCACACTTTGTTGGGCTGATTTGGGCCCAGAAGAAAGTCTTGGTACTCAAACGAGTGCTTTGCAGAGAAACTACAAGTGTTACTGTCACGCCCAGTGGATGCTTGATAGCTTTTTACAGTTCTGGCTTCTTCTCCATAAAGCATCAGGGGACGCTGTGATTAGTCCGTCATTAGGTCGGTGGTTTATTGCTCTGTAACCTCCGTAACAATTGCTGGTCTCACCACAATACATCATCATGACACACCCTCATTTCCCTTCCGCCCCTCCCTGCAATATGCAAATAGTTGTCCTGGGTCCACGTGAGAAGGCTGTGTTTGGATATCCCATAATCACACCAAGCCTGTGCTGTTTTCCAAATGTGGCAAACAGAATATTCCAAAGATTGTTTTCTTCACAGGAGTCCTGTCAACAGAACTGAACAGGAGACAAACGTGCGCACACCAAAAACGAAAATGTATTCAGCGCAACACACACCAGAAATGACATTTGGTTTGGTCCAGATAGTAACATTCTATGATCACAAACGAAGGATTGTCTGAAAGCAAAACTTTTTGGTGCTGCTCCCAGGATTTGTCTTGAGTCACTTGTGTGTCCTGCCTTCTCGAACCTCGAATCAATCAGTGCCTGCTCGTTCACTGGCTCCGACCGGAGGATGCTTCAAAGCGCCTGGGTGTAGTACAAACGACTTTCTGTATGTGTGTGTGTGTGTGTGTGTGTGTGTGTGTGTGTGTGTGTGTGTGTGTGTGTGCATGCACTGCATGGAGTCTTCCTTTCATGTGGTTCAGAGACACACGTGTATCAAAACTACATCGGGTTGTCAGACAGGCTGAGCAACTGAGCATCCAGGCCCGTATCAAATTAACCAGGACCAAATTGGCCGGGCCGACTGCATTTGATTGTGATTTTGTTCTCTTCAACATGACTGGATTTAAATTGGACAATATTGGCTAAATCCTTGACACACAAAAAGCTATTCCAAGCTGATCGTTGAAGCCCTTGTGCGCGGGCCTTCATTGTGCATCGAGCCATGAGGGAGTTTCAGTGATTCACTCGAGAGGTTGCTCTTTGGCTCTGATGAACGGCCAACCCGCGACACAGTAGGCTCCACACTGCACATCAGTATACAACGAGCCCGCCGTAATGGTCCGCCTCGGGTGCATGAACACGGGTTGTTACGCTGTGCAAATGGCCCGTGCCTATTGAAAATTGTTCTTGCTCATTTGCACCTCCACAACATGTATTCGTTCTTTACATACTCGTAACGGATCGGAAATGCTCCTCATCTGCATGAGTTGAATTTGAATGTGACAAGCAGACTGTCGAAACCGAGTTTGTGTGACACAAGAGTGTCGTGAGTTCTGCGAAGAAACCAATAGGAAGCGGGCAACAATGCATCACAGCCATCAAAACCCGCCCAGGAAATTTCGCACCTGACGCAGAGAGCCCATCTCGTGGACATCAGGATCACCTATGGTGTCCCGGCGCCTGCAATTTACCCTGTTGTCTCGCGCTGTTACTGCTCACCAGGGGCCCAGTTTGGAACAAGGAGGTTGTTATTCTGAGTGAAATGACAGATTGAGGTGGTTCGGAAAGCAGACAAGAGAAAGGGAGCCAGTTTGAAAGTTGTTCAGTGTGACACAAAAATACAAGCAGGTTGGCCGTTTCCGACTGACCGCACTTGTTTGGTTGATCCCAAAAAAATGTCCGTCACAAGAATGGACATCTTCCCACTGTGCACACAGATCCAACAGAAAGAAAGAGAGCTCAACTTCACAAGACTTCCATTTGGCGTCTTTTGCACCGACGCCTGCGTGCATTTGTTCTGGATGCTCAGCAAAACAGGCAGCTGAAACCATACATCTCGACATCTGTACGCCAGCACTGCAAGAGAACTGCGCCAGAAAAGATTGACCCAGAAGCGCCTGTTTCTCAGAGTGTAATGTGGGAGCAGATTATTCAGTTTGATACAATATCTCTGCATTATTATCCGCCTCACTGACCACCAGGATAAATCGCATTCGATATCTATCTGCCTCACTCTGCAAACACAGGTTCCTTCCAGGAGCCTTCCCAACGTTTCTTGGCTCGGTACGTGTCACTTGCTCTTGTTGAACCGGGAATAGTTCCGAGTTCATCACTGGACAAGCAACACAGATGGCATTTTGGATGAGATGATGACCCAGTGACAGATCCTGGACCCAGACCTCGAAACAATACCTGAGGGAATGCTTTCACAGGGATCACGCTGCTATTGATTGCATAGAAACCCACAAAAGGTTTCACTGAAGACACTTTTTTGTTGGCCTTGGAACTGTTCACACTGAAACCCATTGTCCTTTGACAGCGGGATGAACCTGAATTGTCAGTGAGGTCAGATCGTGTTGCTTTGCCACAGCAGCTTCTGACACCTCACCAAGGCAAGGTGTAAAGAAAAGCCCGTCATCAAAATTGTCAAAATTGTCCTTTCTTGGTTCGGTACAAAGCCAAATGGCATTGTTTTGCACACGAACAGCGGACTGGGGATTGCGGGTGATTCCAGGCAGTGATGCGTGTGTAAAGAGGCAGCGGAGCCGCGGGCGGATTGGGAATACGCGCTCATTATTGTCCTCCGCAATTCTACTGAAACTAGACGCCGTGTCAGGTTGCTCCTTCACACATCGATTCTGTCGCCGAAGCCAGCGCCGGCATCAGATTGAAAGATGAAACAATTACAGGAAGCAAGACTTCAGACACAAAATGCTGCTGGTTTCTGAAGGCTTTGTTGGCAGGAACGTCTTTTCACAGCACATTCACACTGTACAGGCTCGGGTGCTTTTGTTGCTTTTCTTATGCTGCGAGAACGTTGTTCAGTCGGGCACTTCGACTGGATGCGGTTTTCTTGTGTTTCCACGTGTGAAAAGGATAGGCAGTTCGAAAGTAATGTGGGAAAAAGTTTCCTTTGCACATTTTTCGCTTGGTTCAGTAACGCCCACGGGCGGCTTGAACGAGTGAAGCGTCAAAAGACGCGCGCGCAGAGAGAGACCAAACGTGCAACATCACGAGACAACATCGTAGCGGCGCTTTTTGTGAACCAGATTCGACTGCTTGTTCGTACACCGAATCACCGGGACTATTGTCAGAGCTACGTTGTGGAAACAATGAATGATCCGCCGGGGATGTTCTCCCCTCTCATTCGGTGCATCTTGTTCGCTCTCGTTACCCGTCGTGAAAGCCTTCGCGCGATGACAGGAGACAACTCCAGAATGTCAAAAGGCAACGAGTGAGTAGGTGCATCCGATTTGTGTGCGTTTCCATGTTTGCATTGTGTTGAATATCGAGTTGCTCAGCCTGAATAAGTTCTGCAGACAGAAAAAGGCAGCGCGTCAGTTTTGACACTGTGGTGAAAGAGAGGTGTCCCTGAAAAACACAAGCCCAGAGACACAAGCCTCGAGATTCCAATGACAGGTCTGTTGTTCTTCGAGTGCGGCAATGGCACAGCCAACGTCTGCTTTTGTCTCAGGATCAGGAAGAGTGGCACCCGGCGTCTAGAGATGAGTGCATCTCTGCAGGTGTTTGTTGAGGAAATACTCTGGAGGTGATAGTTGCAGATAGATTGGGATCCTTGTGTCTTGGAAGCTCACGCGTGTTCTCCAGAACGCTCGCGACTTGAAACACAAGCCTGCTGTGCACAAAGCTTGCCATGCCTGACGCAAGAATTCACCAGTCTTCCAGTGGTGCCAGTGCACTGCGATATTCTTTAGGATCACTTGTGCGTGCCAGCTGAATACAACAAACATGGTTGAAACTGGGCCACTCCATTGGAAAATCAAGGCAGGCTCCTTTTTTCAGCACCATGCAATCATCTGGTAAAGCCTGAGCAAGCAACATTGTGGGGATTTGATTAAGTTAACAGACCCATGGCTAATTAGACACTCCTCTTTATATTAGCTCGTCTCGGAAGAGGGAGGCAACAATCAATGTTCAGCTAGTACCACTGAAGTCTGGTCCTTCTGGTCCTTCCATTTGATTTGGACTCTGAATCATCAACGCGAAGAGGCTGAACAAACCAGAGTGTTAAATTGTGTGCCATCTTCAACACACCAGAAAACAGTGCGAAACATCGTGGTACTTTTGATTTCCTCGAGCAGGAAATTAGAACCATCATGTCGACGCGTTATGCACAATCATGAAGATCGCGTAGTGCAGGCTCCCAGTGGCGACCCTTGCATCCATGACCCAACCACACTCGTTCGTCCGCTGACACAGGGAGAAGAAAAGAATCTGTTCTGTGTGTCTGCAAAAAACACGCTGGTCAGGATACCAACACGGCGATGACGCACACCTCAGTCAAGCAAGACGCTGCAGGCATTCAACGTTCTCAGGCAAACTTTGGCTCACAAAAGTTTGAAAACTGGTGCCACTGGCCTGAACTTTGCACCTTGCCAGAATGACGACGATGATGAACACAGGAGGATTCTGGAACTCCAGCCCCCTGTCCAACCTGAGTGATTTGGATGTGGCCTGGAGTCCAAATTATTCTGGAGAGGACCAAGAGAACCAAACGCCTGCTTCCTCTTCACCCAACAGTTGTTGAGTCCAAACTTTTGGTATCAACACTGTTTGAGGCATGGTTGGCCTCCTTCTATTTGTGGTGTAACAGAGAGACGTACACGGTCGAGTACTCGGTACCGCGCAAATCGCATCTCTCTCGTCTGGACTGTGGCTCGATTCACCATCAAACTGCAGAGATAAGGTGAAATCGCGTGGGCCTGTTGCTGGAAATTTGACAGAATGGTTTGGTTCCACTTCTCCAGTTTGCTCACACGTTTTGTGCCGCATGAGAGTCAGGAACGCAATGCTGTTGAAAGGAGCTTTGATCACGAAGTTGCTCTGAACCACAAAAAACATGGTGCCTTTTTGCACAGGCGAAGAATCACGTGAAACAAAATCAACGCACCTTTTTCCTGGCTTCAGTCTCGGAAAAGTGTTTTGTTTCGTGCAAACCTACATTTGCAAAATGCACATGACATGAGCAAAAAAATTTCAGATTTCGCACGAGGCAGTTATTTTTGTAACACCAAAATGTCTCCATTCGGATGTGCACTTTGTTTGCCTTTGGACAAGAATAAAATGACAGTACACACATTGAAACTGAGGATTTGTGAAGGTGGGTCGAGGATTCCACAGTGCGACACTGCCAAGCAGCCAGATTTCTGACACAAGTCAGGAAAAGGGTGAAACGTTCTTTTTTCAGCAGAGATCTGAAGCTGCACTGCAATCTTCTTCGGACTCGTAACAGAGATTTCCGCCACCGTTCTGGGGTCTTTCGATTGCGCACGGCCTTTCATGCGTCCGATTAGGTGGTGAAAATATTTGAATTGTCTGTGCATGAGTTGTGGCCGAACTTCTTGTGGTCCAGTGAGAGAATCACAGCACGGGGAATTCGCAGGGACTGCTCCGTGCTGCATCACACTCAGCAAGGTTTGCTGATTGAATCGAGGGGAAGCAGAATTTCATTTTGCCTTCATAGCGGCGGTGCACGTATGATCTCTCAATCTCTTGATTGCAAACGCAATTGAGGTCTGACCAGCATGTATCCAGCAGGGAGGGATCGGGACACGCCGCTGATCGCCAGACAACGACGGGCAATTCTGCGCCCCGAGCCACCACAAACCTCCGCTTCAAGCAACAAATTCCGCACAGAAGATTACAGCGGCACATTCGGATCAATAAAAATGCAAAAATACAGCAATAACCACACGTTCCTCAAAGCTCTGAAAAGCAACACGGCGAGGAAATTGTTCTGCACACCAAAACTACCCCACATTTTCGCATGTTCGCAGCCATTTCTGTCTCAAGTGCTCGTGCATGACGGGCTTCGATCTGCAATGTGACTCCCGGCGCTCTTTGATTCCCCAGAATGAGATTACTTTGCCAACGAAGGTCAGACTTGTATCAAGCACCGAGGCGGGGCTCTCGAGCACTGCCTCGTGCTGAAACGTCGAGCGCACGAACGTCGCGTTGCTGCTGTTCTTTGCAAAAAGATTTTCTCGGTGAGCTTCGCGAACAAAAAGTGGTGGTTTGACAGGCTCCATCGCATCCGTGTCTGGCGCGTACGCTTCTCAAAGTTCAGTAACTGCTGAAGCAAATGGATTGCGCATCAACGGTATTTTCCTTTTCCCACCTGGAAAACCACTTTTATATTCTTTGAATTCTCTCTGAAAAAGTACCAGGTATCTGCCGTATGACAACGACATCAATTTCAGATGGAGCGAATCTTTCATCCAGTAACGATGTCTCAAAAGGGTGTGTCTGTCAGACGGGTGTTACGAAGGACATATCTATCTATTTCTGCCGCCACTGCTCTCCAAATCCATGCAAAAATAGCAAGGATGTCTGTCTGACTTCGTCTTTTGCGGCTTTCCAGTGTGATAATTTGTTGGAGCCAAATACTCAGTGCTTGTCACATTGACAAAACTTTGGTGGAGTGAACACACTTGCACAAGTTTGCACCGCGTTCTACAGCTTTACGGCCCATTTTCCACACTCTTCGGGTGCAACTCTCGAATTTTTTTTTCTTGACAGATAAAACATTCCGTAAAAAACAGTTGTACACATTTTTCAGATGTTTGCTGTTACAAAGGAAAGGGTCTCTTTCCGGCACACTTTTCCATACCAGAAGCAAACAATTATGATCTTCAATGTTCACACCGCAAACATTTCCGAGACACATGTAGGATTGTCAAAACGAACATGAAAGGCATTCAAGTTGTTTTTCATTGGGAGACACGGCCCCTACCCCATTCCTTTTCACGAGCAGTGCCTCCACACTGATAAGCGTTCTTGTTAATTATTTTGCACGTGGAGCGCGTTGGTCGGCGGCGCGTCAGACAGCAGCTTCGTCTCGTGGCGCAGGTTAAATTGGTTTGAGTGATGCGGAGCTGTTGTTGTTGCGCAGCTTCCCTCCTCCCGACACCATCTTAACTCGGCGACGTGACAAAAGCACAAGGCGTCAGCTCTTTCTACCAACCTGGAGTGCTCTGCAGGCTTCTCCTTTTGAAGTCATTCTCCAGTCGGTCTACTTTCTTGTTTTGTCAGTTGGTAATTTGATGCCCATTTCGTGGATACAGTTTCTTTGTCTGGCAAGAGACGAGAATTTATTTTGAATTGACAGTGACAACGTGATTGCTCGTAAGGATCACAACATTCACCTTTTCTACGGTTTCCACTGGATTATTTGAAGAAGGGGAATTCGGCACAGACTTTTCTGACCGCAACATTTGGATAAAAACTTTCATCTTGGGATATGCAGGACTGGTTGAAACAGTCTCAGGTGAGTTGTTCTTTCTTTTTCGTTGACACTTTCAGCAATTATTTGGGTTCATGAGCAACAACTTGCAAGTGACAGATGTGATCCTGAACTTCACATGGTTGAAAAAAACGACCAAGACTGGATCATTGTGCAACAAAATCACTTCGACAAGAACAGTGGAAACCATTTTTTGATCTCAAACAGACCGACGTTCAGGCGTCTGAAGATTCGCGACAGCTTTGAAGATTTTGAGAGATTGCTTGTGTGGAGTTCGTACCTGCCGGATCGCTTCCGAAAAACTTTGGGTGTGATTTTGAGCTCTCCAAAAAGAAAGAACACAGCAGGTTGTCGGATGATTCGTGTTCTGTACTTTGTCACGTGAGGTGCCTGGAAAGCAACGTCTTTCCTTGAGCGGGAAAAAGTTCCTGCGAGGATTCTTCTACCTGAAGCTGACCCTTTTTGCATGAGTGAAGACCCTGGATCTGCAATTCAGAAAAAAGACGCTCGGCGTGGAAGTCTTTTATTCGCCACTTTATTCAGAGCCTCAAAAAGAAATGAAAAACACCTGGTAATTATGCCACAGTTAAATGAGTTCAGCCTCCGGGCACAAAAAACTCTTTCAACATTGTCAGCTCAACTCCTCAAGCAGGAATTGCTTTTTGCAATTTGAAGTGGTAATTTTTTGTAATTGCTGTCCTCACTCACCTGCGCAGTTCAAACTCAACCACACAGTTCATCTCCCTGGATGTTGGTAATGGACGGACATGCGGTTCATTAGGAAGGCACATCACAGGATATCATTACTGAAGCTTCACTTCTTGTTACCACATCGCATCTCAGAATTAATTCATGGACGCTCGCCCGTCATGAAACCAGAGGATCCTCACAGCCATCAGTGTGACGCTGTTGACCTCAGCACCAGTGAAAAAAGATCGTATTCGTGGCAGGTGCCCAAATTTGGAGCAAGAGAACAAGGGCAATGGGGTTCAAAAGCACAAAAGCAGGAGTACAAAGCTGTTCTTGCGTTGCTTGGTGCACTGCAAGTCCCTTGCAAGTTTGTTTCAAAATAGAAATGCCAAACAAACCAAAGACATGAACACTAAAGCCTTGGTGTTGACCCACTGGATAAGTGTTGTTTATTTTGTTCGTGTGTTGGGTTGCTTCATCTGTGACTTTGGGAAGTGACTGACACAGCTCCAAGACTTGCAGATTTGTGGACCAGATGAGGGATTTAAAAACTAGTCGAGTCGTACGTATGTGCTCGCATTACGGTTGAAATGGGTTCTCACCTCGCACAAAAGGTTCCTGTTCAATCACACAACTCCTTTCTCAACGAAAGATCTCGAAAAGTCATCATGTGATTTCGCAGGAACCATTTGCACCGTGTGAGAACTCTTGTCTTCTTCCCTTTGCAAAGCACTGTGCATGCACCGTCACAACACATGTTCGTTTCTGACCTGCAACACCGCCACAAAAGTAAGCGCCGGCGTTCATGAGAAAGCCTGATGGACAAATGTCCTGATGAAACGGTAATGCCAATCATTGTTTGACATTCACAGCATGAGAAAGACAGGAAATGCATCGAAGCCAGACGGAGACCTGACCTTTCCAGTGCCCTAATTCTGCAGCCCGTTCCTATTGTCTTGCAGAGGCAAAGCTCAGAAAAGGAAGCAGTTGGATTGTTTTGCGAGACAGGGTTTGAATCTAACTTTGTTCTGATTCCTCTCTTGGAATCGCGCAACGCGGAACCTTCCCAAAACAAACAACTTAATTTGCAACATCGGATCTGTCTCGTGTCAAGGGAAAGTTTGTCAAAACCCAAATATTTTCAGTCTGCGCCGAAAAACAACTGCAAAGATAGAGGAAAAAGATTTTGAGAACAAAGGAGTTTCTTTCGGCATGCACCCGTGCACGAGCTGCTGAGATTCTAACTGCGACAGGCAGACTTCAGATGTCTCTTTTTTCTGTCTGAATCCGTAGGTGCTTTATATTTTTTGTTCTCTTGAACGTGCACAATACGGTCTGCACCAAATATTGAAAGAAAAAACACAGCTGCTTCCCTTGATGCAACCCACGAAGAAGAAAAACAGCAGTCTGCGAACAGTGTGCGAGTAATTGTAGCATGCTAAATTGGACAACAACGCTTGTGACCTTTGAAGAAAATCGCAAGGCTTCAGAGAATGAAATATGCAAGCAAAAGTACTCTGTCGTGCAGCATTTTCTTGACAAAATTTGCGTTGTTTCATCTTTCAGAACTGGCAGTGAGTACGAGATTGTATCGAATTCAACCCAAGCAGTCAGTTTTACTGTCTGTGTCTCTTTTACGAGGTGGTATCAAAGAATTTTGAGACTGTGGATGATTCTTATGGTGAGCGAAATGCTTGCGCGCTGTCGAGAACCAGTCATGAAGAGTCCCAGAATTCTTTGACACCACCTCGTATCACGTCTTTGAGAAGATAAATGCCAAACGCAACAGACCACATTCCAATCTTTGATCCTGTTCTCTTCAAAGAACCGGTGGACAGCACTGGAGCTTCTGGGGCCCACTGACCCGAAAAAGTTTGCCTTCCACAATTTGCAAATCACCTGCAACGATTTCCCTTCACAGAAGTTGGACGCCACAGAACTTTTATTTCTGAAGGGTCGAACGCCAGCTGCTTAATCCTCAACCAAATGCCCAAACAGAGCAGAAATGCAGAACGCAATCTGCACCTCACTCAGGTACGAGAGCAACACACACAGATCCATTGCTGCAAATATCGCATTCAATGGCTGGTATTCGAAGTTTCAAACCTTCAGTCGACACCACCTCACTCCCGCATTCCCACCATCGTCAGTGAACTGGACACTCATCGCTCCCAGAAGAGTCACTGTCTTAGCAAAACCAACGCTCTAAGTGGAGACATTTGACTGAACAGAAGAAGGGCTCGAGGTCTTGGCGGTCCGCAGTAATTTTTCCCGGCGGACCCTCCCAGTATTCCACGCACATCTGGACTATTGACTGTTGTGCCAAAAAGGGTCACCGGGCCATTTCAATGCTACAGCTTCGACAGCTTGGTTCTGGGTCCCTCTCGGGGCCACTGAGTTGAGTGAAGACAATGGAGATCATCGCGCAGTTTCTCTTCTAGTTTGTGCTCGTCTTCGACCCTCCACAGTTTGAGGAAAGTGTGGGAAAAAATCGTGCGGAATGGGGTTGCTGAGTACGGTGATTGCGTTTGTGTCGCATCTCGTTTTGTGAAACCGACAGACAAAGACGTTTATCCGTTTGTAGACTGCGCACAACGCCTCCTTTGTGAAAGGTGAATGAGAAACATCTTTGCGATGATTCCACTGCTGTGTTCCAGCTTGTCTTCACAGAGTACCCAGGGTGATCCTCGTGCTTTGAAATGTCTCCCATGTCGCTACTAAACATCGATCTGTTTTTCGAATAATTTAACTTCAAAGTTGAGTCTCATTCGAAATCAATGGCATCTGTGTTGCTGAGGCCCAGTTCTTTCGTGTGAAATGACAAGATGGATTGGTGTTCCTTTTCGAGCCTCTGAGTTCCAAGGCGCCGGCATCATGAACTCAAATGGTCCACGTGAGGTTTGAAACGTGACGTTGCAGTCAATCTTTTGTGCAGCGTGTCGCGTCCACTTCACGTCTGGGGCTTCAAGTCTGCAGAAGAGCGTGTGCTTCACTGGAGCACCAACAAACCAACAAAGACTCAAACATTATTGTTCGGACACACAAGCTGTTAAAACAACGTGCAATTTCAATTCCATGCAGTGAGAACTAATTGGGAAAACAAAGTAACCAGGCATGTACAAAGAGAAGAACTGTAAACAGAACATGTGCATTTTAAAAACGACAAGGTAAGTTTTCAAAGAAACATTCGCCCCACAGTTGGTTTGTGGATGTTGAAAAAACCGGCTCTTCAAAGACTTCGGATGCACAAATAGAAGCAGCAACAAAAAGAAGCATGAAATCCATGCAATACATACCCGTAGTAAATGTGAGTATCACTTCAAAATCAAACACAGAAACGACACAACATCTCGAGAACTGTGTTGTACGATTGTTGTAGGGCCGTGAATTCCGTTTCTTCCGTCACACGAGGAGGAGAAAGAAAAGAAAACACCCGGCTTTCAACCTGATCGCCACCAGGTCCGACGCAATTGACAAAGTCCTGACATTTGTGCGGCTTCGAAAAACTTAATTGGCAGTGTTGACATCTGTGTGTTCTGTTGGCAGAATGTCTCTTGAAGGGCAAGCACAAAAAACAGGACCTAAATGTCAATCGTAAGGCTGCTTTTGGCACCTGTCAGAGTTTAGCTTGAACTGTGACTTCAATTGTTTTCTGTTATGAAAACACAGCACAGAGACACTGGGCTTGTGTCCCAGTGTGTCTATGTTTGCACTGACTGCAATGGGCGCGCAGGTCTTGGCCTCCCCTGAGTACTTAGCCTGCAGGTGTCACTTTTCAAGGCTTGGCAAGCACACTGGACGCAAGTTCGTTTTCAACAGAGCAAACTTGTGGTGGTCAATCAGAACCTGTGGACAATAACAGACAGAACTATCGGCTGGAAAACGGGGATTGAGTCGGAGCGATCAGTTCAAAGAAAGAGGGCAGACTGCACGTGTTTCAGAGTTTTGTTCCTTTGCTCAAGTTTGCCAGTGCCAAGCCTCAAAACTTCAATTCTCACCTTTACTGCGGCTCTCCTGCAGTTAGTTTTGCTTTGATGTGTGACAACGGGAGAACTCAACGTCAATGCCTTTGTGCGAACAGGAAGGAACAATGCATGTCTTTGTGGGGTTCCCAGTTTGAAAGGTGCCTGGCTACACCCAAGACTTTTTCAGCGACGAGTTTTCCAGATAATCACAGAAAGCCTCTTTGTGTGTTTGCAGGATATGCGGTAGAGACATGCTGGAGGGCTGCAACGGAGCGTGGATTGGGCGGGTTGGGCGGGTGACTCCCGCCCTGTCCGCTTGCATGTGCTGTCTCAGGAGTTTTATCTACTTGTCCTGGATTCTTCTGTCGTTCCTGTTCTGCGATGTCGACGCAAGAGACAAAATACGTGAGTATCAATCTTCAAGCGTCTAATTTGATTCGCGACACTTGAAAATGTCGTCAAAGTGGATCTGTTCCCTCGCATTCCTTCAGACACAGAATCCAAAGAGTGGTGGTGACAATCGAAAAGATTGCAGGAAAGTCTTCGTGCCTCCCACATTCGTTTCTTCACACTTCGGGTTTCCACGCAGACATTTCATGACTTTGCCGCGAAGCTTCAAATTTATCCGCGTCTGAGGCGAAACGCGAACGGTTGGTTTGAAGAGCGATATTGATGGATGTTTGTTTAATCGAGCGCAGAAAAAGGATCCGAGGATCTCTGACCGGAACAGGAAACAGCGTAATGACGCCATTGTTTGGCTTCACGTGTGCTGAATACATCGCGCCACTACTTACACACTCTTTCAAACTCAAGTGAAAGCTTGTAAAAGGCAAAATCTGGACAAGCAAACGACAAACTGAACTACTCCAAAGAAACAGAGCAAAGAGCTCCGCTTGTTCCAAAAATCCGGTACATGTGCGCCTGCATGGAGAGTGGTGACCCATGCGTGGCTTGACTGCGGCTTTTCAGTTCAGTTTCAATCACAGCCATGGCACAGTGCGGTTCCTTCAGGCTCCAGAAAAGGCTTCTGTTTTGCACGAAGTTCTCTCAACGTTCCATTGCAAATGACTTTTTTCCTTTGATCTGAATTCCAAGAATGAAAACATGTCTGTCACTTTGGATCCACCTGCGATTGCATTTCAGACTTGCTTCCTGTGTCAACCAAGTGCTCAATCAAGATGGGAATCGCAGCTCACGCACAGCTTGCTGTGCTGCTGTGACAATCCCCATCTGAAGTGCAGTACATGATTTTTGAATCACCTCAAAACACCACATTGTGCGCCAGAAATGGGCACACATATCACAGCCACAAACATCTCCTCTCTCCGGTGGTAGCTTGTTCTGAGTGGGTGTGTGCTTTGTTTGGAGCCTCCGTCCACGACCAGCGAGAATATTTTGACCGACACCAGCCATCGTCCTGCTGTGCTCTGTTTTTGATTCCGATCGAAGTGTCGTTCGGAAGGCGTAAAATTGTGAAGTTTATCAACAGGGAATCACAGTTATCGCACACACTGGTATGTGTACGCTTGTGACATGCTGTTCTGCCAACAGAACAGGCACGCCAAAAATGGGCCTTGCGGGATCTTGCGCCCAAAAGTGTTTGAAGTCCTCAAGTCTGCAGGAAATAAAATATTGCCGGAAGAGAATTGTGTATCTGTAGCCGATTGATTGACACAGGGGATTTACGGAGGGTAATTAAAATGATCCGGGATCTAATTATCGCATTCGGCTCTGAGCTGCGTGCTGATGAGTCAAAGACCTAATTAACGTATCTGGAATGTCACAAAGAAATCAATGGATAGGAATTTTGGGAGAATCAGAACTTCGGCATGGTCAATCACTCACTGATGGAGCATTCAGAATTTACGCAAGTTACTTCCGTCTCCCACCCCGAGGCTCAGTCAGATTTCACTGCTTTGATCAGAAATCACATGTTGTTCAAGAGACCTGGGTTTGAATCTCTCTTGTGGCCTTGGCATCAAACGAGAAGTCCATAAAATACATTATTCAGGGGATATTGTAGCGAAGCTTCACGTTTTGTTTGCTATGCATCCAGATTTCTCTGCCCTCACTGAATTTTTCACGACCCAGCGGAATTCTTGTCATGCGAAATGAAGATTCTCGCAAAATAGTCAAATCCCATGCCAATGCCAAAAACCAGTTACTTGGTATCAAAACATATTTTGCGATCGCAAAATCTTCATTGTGCACACTGTACGAAATGTGTGGTTTCCTCTTTGAGAGGTGAAGCAGTCAATCAATTTACATCCCTTGCAGTGCATGGCACAATCCAGATGGGGGGAAAACTCCTTCTACGCCACAGTGCCTGGCTTCGAGCAACTCATACCTGCAGGGAAGGGAAAGGGAAATCCTGCTGCTGCTCAAAGGGACCAGGTGATGGGGACGTATAGGTGTCGTGTGTCACCGCTCCACATGCATCCTTTTGATCTCTCAGTTGTGGGTGGCTGCTAACAACCACTGGTGTGGCATTTCCGACCTTGTACACACGGTGTAAAATCTGTTTCAAACATTCAAAACGGTGGACGGTGCCCAATGTGTTTCTTTGATTCCGTTACAAATGGTCATTTTGCATGACTTCTCGAGCTGATGGTGTTGGCTCTGTTGGAACCAATGACATTACCAATCGGAAAGGTACACGAAGTGAGGAAAATGTAAAGCTTGAAGCCACGCTCGTGTGTACAGTAGCTATCTTTGTGACAAGATTACAGAGTGCAAAGGAAACCAACACCCAGCCGAATTAGAGACGTACTAATACACCATCATTGCTCATGCAAGTCGCAGGATGCTGAGGTCTAATTCACAGTGAGAAATGAAGCGCATGCCCAAGCGCAAGTACTCGCTGAACCGAGGCTGGGTGCGTCCCACGAGGCTGACGGTGTGGAGCAGGAATCATCAGATGAAATGGAGACGCAACAACACCAAGTAATGGGTGGAAAATAATGGAATCTGTTCGCTTCCTGGCGACAACTTACCACTGTGTCTGTTTCAAGTGAACAGAGTGTGGGCGCATCAAAGGGCACATCAAGAAATGACGTTGCTCTTCTGAACTGGAACCCCTGCAAAGCCCCACAAGAGCTGCGAAATTTTGATAGACTCACATTTTTGTGCAGAAGCTGCAAGTTCAATTTCTCTTCAGTCAGTATTACTCAGTGAAAGGCTGGTCTGGGCGTTCTTGTCCAGCAGACGACCCCTGCCGCAAAATGACGTGCAGGAAGTGTCAAAAGTGCGGCACAATTTTTCAGACGCAGATAGATGTATGCGCTTACGAGGCTGGGAAGCTCAGATATTGATATTTGATTTATCGTGAAGTCGCGCAGGGCAAACAATTAGATGAGGGATTTGGACAGTGGGAACCGATGGCCGAGAAACTTTCATGTCAGGAACGTAAATCACTCGAGCGGCCTATCTCCCTGTGTGGCGCAAAGCTGCTCTGGGAAACTGCTGAACCTCCATCATTAGGGAAGGTTTGGTAGACAGAACATTCCTGCCAAATCGCACGGCACATGTACAGCTGAAAATTACTTGTAGACAAAGGGACTTTCTCAGATCACACAGTTAAAAGTCGTGAGGTTTGAGTTCAGAAAAGGAGAAATCCTTCTTTTTTCATATCTTCAACTGCAAATGCCTCTGTGGTGCTGTTGTGTGGTGTCAACAGTAACCCTGCTGTCGTTTGCGCAATGTGTTTGCACCTTGGTGATCTCCTTGAATCAAAATCACTTCGAAAGGCAAATCAGGTTTGAGAATCTCATTTGATTACTCCATGTCATGCAAGTTGACTTTCCACCAAACAACAATCGAAAAGAAGGCCTGACGTGGGTTCATTGGTGTGAATAGTCACATCTACGCTGAAAGCCACAACTCCTGTCTGCTCAAGACCGCAGAAAAAGAAAGCGGGCATCTTGGAGAAATTTACCGTTGCGTCACTTGCATCAAAAACACAACAGAATCGTTGCAAGACATCAGCAGTACAAGTTGCTGTTTTCGTGTCCTGGTCACACCACTCTACAAACCCTCCTGGTTCCTTGGGAATGCAGGTCCTTGGTATTTCTTGTCAATGTTCTCATGTATTGACAAGGCAGAACCCCAGATGGGCAAAACCCTGTGCCAAGTCAAGAACACAAGCGAAGCCGCAAGCCGCAACAGCACAGGGAAGGACTGTTCTACCAAATGCACAAAGTGCACGAGGCTGCATGCAGAACAATGTTGATGACTTGCGGCCGCAAGTATACACCACACCAGGGGCGTTACAGTGTGACAAGTAGATCTGTTCGATTGTGCCTCAAATGTTCTAAACCCACTCGAAAGCTTCCAACCACAGTTCCTGCGCACAACAGGCGAGACATGAAAGCCTTCTGTGGGGAATCAGTAATGATCTGCACGCGCAGATTTATTTTTCATCTGCAAAGGTTTATAATCGTCAGACACGCAACTCACACTCAGCAGAGCAATCGAAGCTGCAGTAAAATTCTTTTGAATCACTCTGAGCTGATGGCGATGACTTCCTTTGATGGTGACTTTGTCTGATGTGATTCTGTACAAACTTCAATTGACAATTGCGTGCACTTTACAAGTGATCTGATTGGACACATTTTTATCTCTTGAAATGTTCGATAGCTGGTCCAACTCGCAAGAGAATGTCCATGTCTCGTGCCTTTTGATACTCGTATCCCTAATGTGAAAAAGCATCTTTGCTCCTCCACCGCCTGCCGGTCAAGACAACTCTTGCTCCTCACACGGCGGCGTCGATTTCGTTGTTGCGGTCATTTACTCCGCCATGGTGACATGCCATCTCCAGCCACGGACCATTTTTCTCTGCAGCCAACACTGCAAACATAGCTAACACCACGAGGTTGGAACAGGCCCCGACTTGGTCCTGAATCTGAAGTCCTCACTTTGTTTCTTTAGAAATTGACTTGTCAGAAAGAGTGGGCCTGAACTTGTTCTGCACAACCGCACAGCACGTAAAAAGGACTGTAGCGCAAAGAACACATCACCGCACCAAGTGCTGCGCAAAAACCAAGGCACAGCAGGCACGTCTGTCCGAACGTCTGTTGGGTAAAATGCCTCTTTCTTGGTCAAATGCAGTCACAATTACAGCTCCATCCGTGGCCAACAACTCCAAACAGGAGGTTGCGTTGATTTCCAAGCACTTTCTCGATCACAGACGGACAAAAACATCAAACTCCACGCTGGGAGAAAAGTGAAATCTTCACAACACTGCCGAACACTGCAAAACTACATTCTACAACTCTGCGATCTCTAAACATGTCGTCCGAACTCGCATCGTGGCAGAAATGGGTTCTCACCCCACAAAAAGGTTCCTGTTCAATCACACAACTCCTTTCTTGACC
>JAAUXT010148239.1_pt1 | contig 37204 bp, 36 predicted proteins | sample 7278171 | NCBI WGS metagenome assembly JAAUXT01 (sample SAMN14350112, study PRJNA611818) | marine sediment metagenome | isolation source: surface marine sediment (1.8m) | place: French Polynesia: Moorea | collected 2018-08 | reverse complement strand
CTTCTTGTATAGAATGATGTGGCACAAGTTCAAGCATGTTTGTCAGTGAGAGTTCACAGAATGCTCCAATAAACATGTTTGTACGCGTGCCGCATCATGACCGTACGAGAAAACGGCCTCCGGATTCATTCACAGCACACACACACACACACCAGCAGTGATTCCCGCAGCTGTGGCAACCACACCGTCATCTATTCGACCGCGTGAATAAATGGCTTATTGACATAATGTCATAAATAGCCCCATTACCATTCATAATAATCACACTCTCCCAATCAGACCCTCACCAAACACAACCAACATGTGGTAACGTTGTTGATATCTATATTTGGCTCACAATATAATTTGCTAAATTGTCCAAATTGAGCAACAACTCGTGTGACATGTGTCGCTCGGGATGAAAAAGTTGTCCAGTGCGGCAGCGACGCAGAGGCCAGTGTCAAGTGTCGGGGAAGGGCCAATTGAGCTTCACATTACACCAGTTGTTTATCAACACCATCCGCTGAAGAGAGTCAATTAGCAACTCGAGTGAAATAACTTTATCACGATGAAAATGCTCTTGTGTTTCCGCCGCCAATCACGGGGCACAACTCCCGGAGAGTTACGGACCGCCATGCTCCGCTGTCAAGGCAACAGTGTCTTTTCTGGTGGTACAAAATACATGTTGCCAGACATCAAACAAGGGCACCTTTCCTGTGTGCTGGAACTGGTGGTGTCCTCTGCTTGGCTCACAGCACCCACCCCGTCCCTCACAGCACCAAACCCTATCCCTCACTCCTCGATGAGGAGGGAGCATCACGTAGGACCCTACTGTACAGTCCCAACACGACACGCGGTCTCTGCACACACCACTGATCAGCAACGCAAACACAATCTCTCTTGACATGGAGCGCCAAATTGAAACCCTGCAACGCCAGTGTGATGATGATGGGACAGAAAAAAGGCTTCTGCAGCAAAAATAGAGAAACGCGACGACATGTGCTGTTTCTGTCACTCCATTTGGCAGACAGTCGCCAACTGGTGAGTGAGTAAGTGACCAGTGAGGCGAGTGATCCTACAGCTGTCCAACACGCGCCGACATGTGTTTGAACAAACTGGACGCACTGTACCTTGAGCGAGGCCGACCTGACCCGCGCCGCCAAGGCGGGTCGCGACGTGGTTGGGCGCAGCAGCGGCGGCGGCGGAGGGCGGGGCGCCCCTGGCCTTGCTGCCCCGGGGCGGCTTCCTGCTGCTCGGGGCGGAGGCGGTGGCCGGGGCGGGGGACAGCGTCGTTACCAGACTGCCACTACCACTGCTGCAGCTGCGGAGGCTGGTGGCCACCGCGCCTCCCTCATCCATCACACACCATCCAAATCCGGCAGTGGCGCTCCTTGTCGCGCGCCAACAACACCATCCCGGTACATCCCAAACAAACCGCTCTGCTCTTGTGGCATCAAAATAACAAAGCACACGGAATCACGTTCACCAACACACGCAGTGGCTGCTCCCTGGCTGCTCGCAGCAGACACAAGCGCTGTCCTAACTGAATGAGTGGTGCTCGATAGATCCAATCTCGTCTGTGTAGTGACGAGCCAGTGAAAGGGAAGCGGTGACTGATAGGCACCGAGGGGAGGGAGGGGAGGGGGCGCCCTGATCGCGCATTGAGTGCTTTAAGCCTGATGAGCAATTCGTGAGCGTGGCCCCAGTGCTAACTGACACCTGGGGCTAAAGTCGAGCACTAACACGCCGCGCAGTCTCCTCACACTCGTCCCGGCAGCGCTGCTCCCTCTTTCACAATGTCCCCAGCCACGCACGGGGCTCAACCGTGCAAATCGCGTTTGGGTCTCCCCTCCACAAAGACCTTCACCGGGCCCCACGCTGGGCGGATACTGACTCGCAGCTGACCCAAGGGGCCACGTTTTACGTGCATTAATACACTTGCAAGCGCACAGTCTACCGCACAACGGGTCGGCCATGTCAAGCTATTCCAGGCATCCCTGCCTCTTCTCTCACTGGCATCCCTCGACCTTTTACAACAAAGCCTGAGCACTTAGAATGTCGACTCCCTCATCATACACCAACCAACCCAAAGCTTGGTACACAAAACCGCTTATCTAAAGAGACATCAGCCGCGATAGAGCAATGGAGGACACAACCCTGTCACAGCTACACAGGCCTCGCGGATAATTTGTTCGCTGCGCCGTCACACATGACTTGGACTGCAACATTTACACAGGCTTCGCAGCCTTATCTTGCGCCAACAACTCTCCTCAGATTAGTATCCGAGAAAAACAAGCGAGGCCTGACAAGCAAACATCGGAATTGAGTGCGACACCCTCTCCAAATTTGGACAATGTGTGGTCCAATCTCCAAATTTGGACAATGTGTGGTCCACGCCAATTTCTTGAACCTGGATCTACAAACACGGGACCATTTTTAGTGCGGATATTCCAAGACACCCAAAACATTGAAATTGCAAAAATAACTTCTTTTTCTTTTTTTTTGACACGAAGTGCACTTGACCTCAAGGTACCAGGTTTTCAAAACTGACAAAACCAGATTGAAATCCAGACCTTTGGAAGAGCTTCTCTCTGAGACCTCCACGATTTCTTGGTGCTGGGACTATTCCAATTTTACTGTTTTGCCTTCACTGAAACCTTGTGCCCAAGTTCTTTCTCTGTGGGTGGTGGAACAGAAAAGTGCACAAGAATCCTGAAAACGTGGAGTCAGACTGAAGTGATTCTCTTGCCAACGAAGAAAGTTTCGACACAAACAGTTTTGTCGCACACAAGGATGTTTGAGTGAATACAGCGAGGACAGGATTTTCCATTTTCTTGGGAAACTTTCGGTTGTGGATTGCAAACTCCTTCAACTTGATCAACCGAAAGCAAAAGCAACCCCTCATTGTTTTGTGCTCTAAATTTTTTTAAGATGCAGAAATATTTCCTTGAGATTTGTTTTGTGCTTTTCGTCCAGCAGTTTACATTCACAGGGACAAACGAGACATTTTTGGGCGAAACATTGTTTTCCAGATTTCCACGTGTAGTGAACAAAAGTACTCGCATTTTTTCCTGGCTTTCTGGGTGGGTGGAAGCCTCCGAACCACAGATCATCTGTGAATTCAATTGTGGAAATCACTCACAAGGGAAACTCGTCCTCCCACCCAACAGCGAACAGCCTCACCAAACTCCGAGCGTCTTGGAAAGTCTGACCAAATTTGTGTCGATCTTGAATCCATCGTGCCCGGACAAACCGGGCGACTGGCCTCTGCAGCGCTGAGCTCGTAAAAGCGATTAGGCAGCTCAGCAGCGGGAGGGGGGGGGAGGGGAGGGGGCGCACCCCGCCCGGGGCTAATGATCTCCCGCCTCGGCTCCCCGATGATCGCCGCTCCTGATCCTGGATAAATCTCACTTCCTCACAACACTCCACAGCCTCCTCCCTCCCTCCCCGACAACAGATGGAGGTCCTTGAGGGCTCGTCCCACCGCACAGCTCACGTGGGAGGACGGCGTGTTTCAGACACAAATTACACCACAAAAAGCTGTTCGTCTCACCTCTTTAGAAACACACCATGGAGGTGAAGTAACCACCAGATGTGGGCGTTTTTTCTGACCCTGGATTTTCAATCCACCGTAAAGAATCGAAAAGTGTTTCTTGGTCCGATTATCGTCTCTATTTCTTCAGGCAACAGGATTATATTGTGTCCGGATTCTGGACTGCAGGAGAGCACGCACCTTCCCCTCCAACCAGGAGGTCCGTCTGCTATTGACGCCTGAGATGTTGCACTGCCGCAACGACGCTGCCAATGCAAATCTCACGACATCCCGAGTTACACCCCAGAAAAACATCCGTCAAACTCTTCTCCATTTGCTTCGTCCAAACCGCAGCCCGATTGTCGTCCGAATTGACCAAAACAAAGCCTCAGGACAGAGAAGTTTACAAAAACATCCTCGCAGAAAGAATAGTCATCGCAAAGTCACCGAAATTCACTCAGCGACGAAAACTTCCTGTGTGAAGACGAGATTGTAGTGGATTTACCCAGCACTACCTCGATTCCAAAAGAAAATCCTCACAGACAAAACTGTTGTCTGCAATGAAATTGTGTGGGCTCAGCTCAGTGGGCCCGCCCACACTAACTTGGGCCCCCCCCCCCAATTTTTGGTTCTCTGACATGCCGCAACAAGTTCCAGTCGAAATCCAGAAATTCCTCCACATTGGGTTGGAAGAGAGGCATGTCAGACACTCGGGGAGAAGTTTGGAAGACTGAAGCTTCAAGTGACGACGACGCCTGTTGCATCCCGTGGTTTGTCTGACACAGCGACCTCCACGAATCCTGCTGCGCCTCAGTCCGTCTTCAGTTTCAAGGGACAGCGGCCCTCCGCACAGCACAGTGCGCGCAAAATCAAGAAGTTTGCACCAGAAGTGAATTCTTCAATTCCAGCAGCACCGAGCCGACTTGCAAGTTTGGTTTTCAAGGCTCTCGCGAAAAAGAATGGTGCGCATCCAAGAAACAGGTTGTTTTTCACACCTTTGCATGGAACTGAAATGCGACTCGGCCGTGAAAGATTTCACCCAGCGACGACACCAACAGCACAAGCGAGGGACAAGTCACACTGACCTGGAAACTGATTGGAGCCCGGACCGGTGTCCTCCAACTTCGGCTTGATGTCCTCAAGGACTGAAAAGGAAGAAGAAAACGTTGAAGATCGCAGGAGAAATGTACCAGACACCTGCACGATTGGACATCAGAGCTGGTGTCACAGGCCTGTCACGCGAACTGGACATTATTGCGTGAAACAGAATATGCGGATGAAAGTTTCCTTCGATTCCGCACCGACTCAAAGGTCACGTCTCAACGTCAAAATATGAAACAAACAAAGCCACTGAACTTCGTTCCTCAGCAACACGATCACCAAGGAGACGAAAGTTTAGATGAAACGGCTACAAAACGGTGACTGAGTCCACCACAAGTCCACCGGCCCATGTGAGGCAGGGTCGGGTACTCGAGAAAGAGGCCCCCATGACGTTTGGAAAATATATTTTCTCTCCTTTTTGTGCCGCAAATGGACGTCCACCCAATGACATTTTTACAGTTGGTTTTGTCGAAGTCCTCTGATTGATGTGCCCTGCCCCCCCCCGCCAGATCCTGGACCACCAAGATTACAATCTGGTGAAGAATTACTTGGCTGAGGTAGGTTTCGTGCTCACAACGACACGGAGCACTCCAGTTTGCACTGAACCCAAGTTGAAAACAGGGTCAAGCACGAACGCCCGACCAGAAAAACGAACGACGCCCAAACTCACTGTTGTCCTTCGAGTCGAGCAGCGGCGTCGGCACCTTCTTCTCGTCGAACGCGCCCAGGTCGGTTCCGTTCTCGTGCGGCTCCTCCTTGATGGCGGCGGTGGCGGGCGGCTCCGTCTTGATGGACGCCGCGGCACCGGGTGGCGCCACTGCGGCGGCGCCGCCGTCCTGCTCCTTGAGCATGGCGGCCACGTCGTCGCCGGCGCCGCCGCCTCCGCCTCGCTCCTTCTTCAGGATGGCTGCCGCTGCCGTCGCCTGCTCCAGCCCAGCCTTGCTCTGATCTTCAAGCTGATCCAGTTTCTACAAGAATTCGCAAGTCACGTGATGTTGCAACAGTCGATATTTTCACGACATTGCTGATGACGCGCTTGCTTGAGAACTTGCACGACAAGGTCAGTAGGGTCGTAAAACATTCGCACTCGCAGGGTTGAAAGTGCCCAATAGAAACCAACATCACATCTGTGAAAAAGAGCAATCCTTGAGAATAGTTAATTCAGCAAGATACCGTTTCACAACTGCAAATGCTGCTCAAAAAACAAAGAAAATTAATATTCATAGCAGTGACGGAATTACACAGAAAAGATTTATCATTGCGCGAAACTTTTTTCTTATTCAAGGTGACATCTGTAGCATGACATGAAAGACGCGGCAAAGATGAAGACGAGAGCTCAAAGCTTTACCTGCGCCTCGCGTCAATGTCTTTTCATTAAAAGCTTCGATTTCAGCTCCGCGCGCCGCACCGCGCCACACAGGTCGCAAGAAATATCGTCAGTTCCGCAAACACAGCATCAACAGCACAAACTGCTGTATTCACCCGTGTGTAAGTGGCACTCACACGCGAGACGCATCCCAACAATGAGTTCTGTTTTCTGCCACAAAGGTCCGATTCAAATGATGGGAAACAAAACCAAAGCTGATGCACACCCCAGTTTGTGATGCTTGATTGAAATGGGCAAAAGGTTCATGAAATACACGAGTGTTTTCGGTACGAATCAGTCCTGTGCAGTGACACCTGGTTCACACATCAGAGGCTGCGAACACGCACGCGCACACACACAACACACACATACACACACACACCTACCTTCAGTGGGGGAGAGATGAGCAGAAGAACATGTCGGCTGCTGCAGCACGTGCTTCACATTCGTCGTCGTCTTCTTCTGGATAGAGGAGAAGCAGGTGTAAAGTTGACACGATCGCGCTCGCTCTCCCGCTCACAGTCGCATCAAGAAGTTGTCTTCTTCTTCTTCAATTCTAAAACAAGAAAAGTTTACAGCTTTCAGCTCCATCATCTTCGGTTTCACTCGAGAACATCCGGGTGTTTCCGGATGAGACTCGTGTCGCACGACGGCGTTGCTCGCCCATCACCGCCACCGTCCGCGTTCCTGTTGCTTCAATCCAACATCACAGAAAACGTGAGGTTCAATTTGGCAAAATTCTCAACAATTCAAAAAATTTTATGAATCGTGACACGCAAAGTGGCAGAAGCCACTGAAGTCGTGCTTGGTGTTAAATGTTTCCTCTGTCACGCACAGAAAACTTCCGTGGATACAACAGCGCAAGGACAACCAAATCAAACGCAAGCATCGCACCTTGAAAGCTTTGCGCGCTCAAAGTATCGACGGGAAAGCAGAAAGAATGGGCTCAAACACAAACGTAGCAGCGCAACAAGCAGTTCGATCGGGCGGGCGGTTCCCCGGGGAAGTTCACTCCCTGCGATGATTTCTGAGTCTGAGGGGGGGGGGGGGGAGCGCGCCGCGCCACCGCTCGATATGTATTGAGTAAACGTTCCCATCTCAGTGACGAGCGAGCTCAGGGGGTCCGTCCGCCGAGTCTTAATGCACTCACAGGGAGGGTCCGTCCACACCGCCCCACATCGATGGCTCCACGACACCCCAGTGAGAGACACGACAGTGTGGAAATACGGAGGTTTGGATGCTGTCCGTGCTGTCCCATCGCACTGGACCGTCCAACGTAGCTCTCCTCCTTTGAATCCCGGAAGCAATGGTCTGGTCCAAGAGCCTTCCCACCGGGTGTCAGTCAGACTCGATCAGAATCTCTGTTGAGAACAACGTCCACTACCGACGTCAGCTCTGCGTCTGCACAGCACCACCAACTCCAACTTGGCTGAACTGAATGAATTCTACAATCTGAATCAAGGCAGGAGGCATCGAACAACGTTGGCAACGACACAAAACTGATTCGATGATGACGGGGACAACCAGGTGTGGTTGGTTTCACTACAACAAGAACACTTGGCAGTGTAGACACGCGCCGAATCAGCAACACGGCATTGGTGTTCACTGAGAGATATGAACTCTGGCGTTCAAGCAGCAAGTGACAGAAAATGTTTCTCGGGGAAAGGACAACGCAACAGCAGCAGCAGCAAGTCTGACACAACAGCAGCAACCACAAAGCGCTTCTTTCAGCGCCACTGTCCGCACCTTCTGCGCGAGTGGCTTTTTTCTTCCGTTTCAACAGATTTGTGGCGGGCGAGTCGACAGCGCGATGCGAGAAAGGCATAAACACCAGTGGCAAAAATGACTGTTGTGATTGATGGCATGATACAATTCTCGCGTGTCATGCTGCCATCACATAAGCAGAGCTCCATAAAGTTCCAAATCGACAACGACTCCACAACCAGAGAAAGAACCTTCGCTGTAACAATTTTCTGCGTGCTGACAAAGAGTAACAGGATCCGTCCGACTTGGCCGCGCCTCCCCCCCCCTCCCGGAGGCCTGCCACGGACGGGAGGGTTCCGTAGGGGAAGGGGTCTGCCGAAGGGGGCGGGGTCCATCGGGGGGCGTCTTCACCCAACCCGTTCAGCAACCCCCTCCCTGCTGTACCGCAAAACCCTGCTGGATTCGACTCTGAAGGAGCACTGCTGCAATGTCCAGGACGGGGTTGCAACAGTGTTCTACCACGGTGCGGTGATCGCAATCGCCGGAGGCGCTGTGAAGTAGTGGTGCGAATTTTCAGTCACACATGGTGAATTGCGATCACCTCCCTGTGGAAGAAGTTAGTTCTCAAACTTCCATTTTGTGCTCCTTTGAATTCGCAGACTCCAGTCTCGACTGTCTTTTTGAGTGTGTGGGCTTGAGATTTTGGCAAAATCTTGAGCCACACACTCAAAACTCTAATCTCGACTGTCGTGGTGCGAATTCAAAGTCGCACTCCACGGAGCGTGTGAGAACTATAACTTCTTGTGCGCTTACGCGCGGCCAGCAAGTGTCCTTGCTCAGTGAAATGCGGACAGCAAATTGGCCGGACAGAAACTGTAGCACAGAACGAGGCAATAATTGCTTCGCGTCAGGCAACAAACACCCGTCACCCAGTGCACGCCAGATTCCGCACCATGGCAACGGTGCGCCGCCTCGTTTCCATGTTGGTGTCACGTCGACCTTTTTGCTTCAGACTCCCGCGGCCGAGAACCAAAATTAACACCGGGTGTTTTGTGTCGTCACATTTCACCCCATCCTTGACGCGGTATGCGATCCAGTGCCTCCAACTGTTTCCGTTCGCGCACGCGCACGCACAGACGCAAGAGTAGAGACACGACCGCCCGATCGTGACGAACGACGCACTGAAGAGCCGTGAGAGGTTTTGACCCTCGACAGCCGCACGAGCCCGCTTGTGTTTGTGTGTGTGTGTGTGTGTGTGTGTGTGTGTGTGTGTGTGTGTGTGTCTGTGTGTGTGCGGCGGCTATCAGCGACGACAACGACGACGCGAATGAAAGCGCGGGAGGGCGGGTGGGCGGCAGCGGTAACAAAGCAGCTCCCTCCCTCCTCCCATATTGATCTGTGACAGTGATGAGTAAAACATGATTACTGACACCTGCGGCCACACTGCGGCAGATACGCCGTCGTGTGTGTTGTGTGTGTTGCGGCGACACTGGGAGTGAGTCGGCTCAGACGACGGGACGGACGCCGCAACTCACCTCCATTATTTGTAAACGCATTCCGTGGAAACAAAGACACATCAGACCATCAGATGCTGACCGGCCACAAAAAATCCCTGTGTAATGAAACGACCCGACACCTCAAAACATTCACTGAAATTAACATGTTCTCATCAGGGCTCTGAGTGCCATTTTGAATGTCTGCCTGGCCATTTCAGGAAAGAGACCTGACACCGAGACACAGGCACTCATCAAGGCTCTGTGCGGTCAGTGTCTCGTCGTTTCAATCCACCGGGAGCTGCAGGAACTGCAGGTGCAGGTTTGGCGCAGTGCGTCCCGTCCAACCCGGAGTCGCACGCACCGACGTCTCGTGACGGTTGAGAGGTTGTCGCGAGGGAGAGAGAGAGGGGGTCACGCCACACACGTGTGTAAAGCCCGAAGCTGCTGTGTTGATTCAGAAGCGACATGAAGAAGCTACACTAATGGCCTGTGTCCCCCGTGCCTCGCGACACGTTAACACCTGTCCAGCTTCACAGTCGCTTCTCCTCCACATGTCGGCCGGAAATTGACATAACATCCGCTCCATGTTTTTCTCCCGTTGGCTCGAGCTTCTCGTCGGAAGCCATTACCCCGACTCCAGATTACTGGAGGCGATCGCAGTAACGTGCACCGCTCACAGCCACGGGATTCGGACAGCTCCGTGCCCCCTTGAGCAGACGACATCTTCAGCACTTGACAACATCGACACCCAAGTCCTGCGGGCGTTTTCTCATGTACGTATCCGATTTACGTGTTTGGATGTCCCGACTTCAACGTTCGCGTCTCTCACGCGACAGCACCACGCGCGAAACGCTGTCAGATGCAGATCAACTCGAACCCAACTTGTACAATCATCTGCCGCACAGAATCTCAAACAATTTCCAAACGACACCACTTGCTTCTCTTAACAAGCATTCAACTTGTGTACCTCCAGACAAGCTCAACCAATAATTGTCTTCTTGTTTTGCACCGCGACAAAAAGGTTTCTGTGCGATGGATCAAATGTGAAGCGGGCTGTTTTTTCTTGTAATTACAGGAGCCGAAATGTCAACCTTTTCATAGCGTTCATTTGATGCAAGAAGTTTTACGCACGTGACTTACTGTTAAAATGCTGTTTTTGCAGTGGAGAAAAAGAACAGTTGGTTTTGGTGTCGTTCGTTTCACACTCCGAGCCACTCGGAGCACTGCTTTTTACACTGAACCCCAAAAAGGAAATGGAGCCAAGCTCTGAGTCCGGATCACGACAACGCACGGCACCTTTGAAACCAAGCACGGCATCTTCTTTCAAAGTTGTGTCCTCCTCTTTTAAGTTGCTGGTAGTTCAGTGCGATCTTCGTTCCCCCCCCCCCGCCTGCTCGCTCCGCTAACGAAACCGTCCTCCCCTTCTTCCCTGCACTCGAGCTCGCGAGAGACTTCCGTCTGGGTGGAGTAAATTCATGCGCTTATGCGGCGAGCTCCAGGATTTATTAGTGCCAAGCATTCGGATTCATCCGGTAGCAGCATGAATGAAGAAAGTTCGCTTGCTTCGCGTCTTCATCAACTCAACTCTTAGATGGGCAATCAGTTGATTGCTGCTCCTACTGCTGCTGTGGGTAATGTGGATAATTCCTTTAGCGCTCCCCACACATGCTCCCTCCTCCGTTCCGGAAGGAGAGGTAAACATCGCCTCCAGATTCCCATCGCTGTAACGCTCACTGACCTCGCAATCGTCTGCTGCAGCATGTCACGCTGACACCAACGTGGCCCAACCACTTCTGAAGAGATTTGTACAGATCGGTGTTCGCTGCGGATAAACGGAAGAGAACGCGCTTTGCACTTCAGCATGCAGTTGTTTTGCTGGTACAACCTTCGTCAGAAAGGCTCTGAAGGAGAGAGAACCCAGGCAGTGATTGTCCGACGAATTCGAGAAGGAAGGTGCTGACAACGTTCGCGCCGCTGAGGCCAACCAGCCAGAACGTTTTTGCTCGACTTTTCATTCCTCCCCTTTCCGTTCCGGGCCCGCTGGAAGCCGAACCCCTCCCGGGGGGGGGGAGACAATGTCCTACTTCTTGCGGAAATGAGGGAGCAGCGGGAGGGGGGGGGGCTTCCTCAGGGACACAATCAGAGAAGTGTCGGGAAAGGAAACGCGTCACCGTCAAGGCGCAATTAGAAACCAGAGTGCGAAAAACAAATCACAAACAAGAACACAATGTGTGTGAAGACCTGCTACCGCCACTGGCGTTGCAAGCATATCATCTGCGGTGAAATCTTTGTTGCCAGACCCTCTCACGAACTTTGAGCTCCTGGGAGGGGGGGGGGGTTCTTGCATCATGGATTTCAAGTTTCAGCTCATCAAATGTTGCTGACCAACATTTTGGAATGTCTCAGAATTCAACATCAGCCCTGACATCCGTCGAAACTGAGCAACACAAAGTTAATTGGAATAGACTCGAGGACCCTCAGGTGCGCGCACGCAGGTCTGATGACGTCACATCCGGATCCGGACTGTTAATTAGTGGGGCGCACGTGGTTTTCTAATTAATGTGGCTGGCGCACGTGGATTTCAAATGACACCTGAAGCAAACATCCTGATTTTCTTCTTCTCAACCCAACACCTCTTCCTCCGAAGTTGCGAGAGCAGCTCTGTTGTTCGCTACAATGAGCATCGCGCTCTGGAACAGCTCTTTTTCCATGTCCTTGAAAAATCTTGAGCGTTTTGTTAAAACACGCCGTGTTCACCCGTGTACAAGTTGCACCCTGTGTGAGCCAACATTTGCCTTGATTTTCTGGTGTTGAGGTCCCACGGAAATACGTGTAAACTCGCACGGAGATGCCTCCTCTTCTTCGATGCCCAAGAAGGTGCCTTTGTACGAGTGAGAAGAACAAGATCTACGGTGTCAAATGTTGCAGGCGCTTTTCTCCTCAGTGAGGCCAAGCGGATGTTCGTCAAAAACAGCAAACTTGAAAGGACCCTTTCAGTTTCCTGGCCGTGCACTCCTCGTGAATGGCCCAGACTTTTTCAGGTGTGTGTGTGTGCGTGTGTGTGTGCGTGCGTTCGTCTGGCTGTTACACTTTCCTGCCTGCAACTGGCCACACTTGGGATTGTGTGTGCTCTCCAAGGCTCTCTGAAAAGTGTGCAAAACTCGTACGCGAAAGATGATTTGAATCTCTCGTTTCTCCACAGTGCGTGTCGAGCCGAGCCGAGTCACGTATCCTTCGTGATGCGACTTGACGTCCTGTTGCTCGGATTAGGAAACGCGGAAGCGATCTGTCTCCCTCGCGCTGCCATGATACTCTCGCAATTACGAGGTGGAAGGAAATCATCTGAAATCCTCCAACATCTCGCGCCTGAACAGAGCGTGTGAATCGTCAGAAACGTCTCGACACCCACGCACACCCTGCTGACACCCACGCACACCCTGCTGACACCCACGCACACCCTGTTGTGCAATAATCGTTTGCACCGTCTTCAAACAACGTGCCGCGGAACAAAAACTCTTGATGTGCTGTGGGAAAAATGTTTTGGCGTCGGCAGAATCAGAAAGCGACATCGGAGTCAAAATCTTCCGCGAAAAGAAACAGGTTGATTGGTTGTGCACAAACCTTCGAGCACACTGCCACAACAGTATCAGAAATCTAAATTCAGACACCCTGTTCAGACTCAAGCGCAGACCACGTGATTCTCAAGTTCCGAGTCCGGACGACAGTTCCCGCGACAGCCCCAGGAGCAGCAGAAGGGATCCACTCTTCTCTGGGACGGCACAGCGGGAAAGCGTCGGGTCAGGGTGACGTCACGAGTAGCACGGTTCTCTCCTCCCTCCGGGATCGGCTAAATGATGTATGAACACCGTGCAATAAATCGCACTTTGTTTCTTTGCAGGATGCACGCCCCTCCTGAGAGACGCCGAAGAATGGAGGAGGGCGCTGAGGAAAACCTTGCGAGTGCTCAACCTGTTTTCGAATTCCACAGTGTCAGTGCGCCGCTGCACGCGAAGGATGGGGTCCCGCGGGAGGAGACAGAACTGCTCGGTCGCGCAGCTTGACAAGAGGAACAAGACAAGAGTTGAGTCCGGCTCAACAAAGACACAACCTGGACAAGAGAGAAACCGTTTGTCCATGAAGCGACCTGGCAGAAAGAACCACCACACCCGAACAATCGCTTGTCCGACATCCCCATTTGCTCAAGACAGGAGAGACAACGAAAACGGAACGGGCCGAAGTGTCCGCCTCCACGCAACATGAAGCTTTATTCAAACACCTTGTCTCAACGGGTTCAAACCACGTCCATTCTGTCTTGTACACGCAGCTTTCCAACGAGGGCAACAATGTTTCCCGTTTCCGGTTCGGACCGTCCACCTCAGGCCCGTTTATTCGCCAATCTTGGAACCAATGACCAGAGTGCTGTGCGAAGACCCTTCTGCTCCAAGCTTTGCACATTGGGTTTTCCTCATCCTCACAGAGGAGCGGGCAAAAAGAATGTGGCCATCGGTAGTTTCCGACTTCAATCAAATCAAGTCCATGATAGGCAATCAACTGATTGCAGCCACTGGATACTGCCGCAGCATTCCACTCCTTTTACAGGGTGCTACTTCTTCCATTACAACAACTTCGCTTCCAGGAAATCAGCACAGCTTACGCATATGCTAACAAATAGCTTCTGTCCATATTCAGACAACCGAATCACTCAGGCTTGAATCACTGAGGGCTGGACCACCTTGTTTTTCTCGTTGCCTTCTAAAAATTTAACCACAGTCACACGCAGAGAGCGAGCGAACGTAGACCTTCAGACAGCAAAGCAAAACCCTTCCCGAGGTCGACAAAACCGGAGATCAGAGTTGAGAAGGAAGAGCCTGGTGTCAGGTCTGCAGTCTTTTCACCAGACGGGACCACGTTGCTGTGACCATTCACGAAAATGGCAGGGCTGTGGAGGTGGTGGTTAGAATGTCATCAGCAATCATTTCTCAGCAACATTTGCCAGTTTTCCCCTGGAGAGGGGGGGCGGGTGGGACTTTTGCAAAGCCCAACCCAAGTTGCGCCCCCAATGGTGCACACTGGAAACACCAACTCTCGGCCAGGAACGCAACTGCTGTTTCTGTTCGGTGACGATGCAGACCCGGACAGCGCCCCCTGTAACGCGTACCCGGGGGGTGACCCTTCCACATACCGGACGACATCCACAGTGACTGCAATAGACGCACAGCTTCTAACACGCGCCTCACAAAGGCAAAAACAGCAACAAGTGTTGCTTCAAACCACCAAAGAAACTTTCACTTCTTTGAACTTCAAGAAACTGCCACGTCACGCACTGAACAGCGTCCCGTCCGAACGCACAGCTCACGGACACCAAACGAGAAAACGCCATTTCTGTCCGCGTCTCCTCACTAAGTGTTCACCTCGCTGTCCCGAAACTATTATCCTTCCCAAGTGTGTAACTCATGCATATTTCATAACCTGGCTGAGGGCCTCAGATACTGCCTGAGCTCGTACAATCGACAGAGTGACTCTTGCCGATGCGAGACAAAAACTACAAAGCCCCATTGTCTTTTCCCGAAGCTGTTCCGTCCCAATAAGGCAACAGAGCACTCGGGTCACAGTATCTTCATTTCTCCAGATACAGCTTACGGCTGCAGTAACTGCGATTCAATCACCCTGCTTTTCCCTCCCTTCAAGACACACCGCCAAACACAATCAGGACCACGCAAATGGCAATCGCAAAAACGTTGTCTTCTGGACTGAGCGAAAGAACACCCGACATTTGTTGTTGTGTGGCCGGCGGACACATTTCTGTCCTCAGCAATGCGAGTGGTTCGGTTTGAGATCGCGCACGTTTTCCACTGAACAATACGAGTACCACTGCAGCGCTGAATGTACAAGTATCTCGGTTCATCTCTGAATCCGTGGGACAATGCGAGCGAGCATGTGCGCACATAAAAAACAAGCTGCTGCTCCTCAAAAATAAATATTAAATCTGTCAGTTTTGTGACTTTCTCGAACTTTTCATCAGCACCGACGCGAACGTTCCACACACCTTCGGTTTTGGTTCATGTGAAAAGTGCAGGAAACATCAAACAAACACGGAATTTCTTACCACAAGGTAAAAACACGTGCAGTGAAGCAGCTTTCCTCGATCCACCAAAGGCACGCAGTCCAGAGCCTGTTGCTCGTCAGCACAACACCCGATCTCGGGTTTGATGTCAACATTGCATTCAGCGATCCTCACACCACAAATGCACGTCGCGTGTGTCTTATTCAACGGTACAGCTCCACGTCCCTTCAGAGCAGCAATACAATACATACCGAAGAAAAGACAAGTATGCACTGTCAATGAAGAGAATGGGTAAGTTGCAGCTGTGTCAAGCAGCTTCTGAAGCTGCTCCTGGATAGAAATGATGATGCTATCAGTAATCAAATAGCAGCATGTAAAATGCTTATGATCCATACGCCTCAAGAGGGAAAAGCCTCATGAATTGCATAAACTGCTACACTTAATCACATTCCGAAAAGCGGTGCAAAGTCGAGAAGCGCAATGGCGAGTTCGTCACACAGAGAAAATCCGGGGGGGGGGGGGAGAACCTTGTGAACGTCACACGAGACGAGCGACTCGACTTCCGTGTGGATTGTGCAGGCAGAAGAAGCTCGCAATGACACAGCTGTGAAGAGCGTGAAAATGCTGCTGAACTCGAAGGAAACAAGAGGACATGACAGTGTGGACACACGCCGAATCCGTGATATCGTTCCCGCTGCTGCCCGTATCAAACTTTGTCTGACAGGATCCTTGCAAATTTTGTCCAGGTCTGTTTGACAAGCTGGGTGGGAGTGGGGGTGTGGTGGTGGAGGTGGGGGTTCTGTCCACGTTATTTTCCCCGAAACGTGGCTGCAATAAACACGCCGAAGAAGCTTCGCATTTGATATGAGAAACAAAGGCTCGCGGTTCCACGGCCAAATTCCGTAAAGCGAGGGGGGGTCCTGCAGAACCTCCAAGCCTGGTGCTGGGTGGGACCTGACCTCGTGATGCCCCCCCCCCCCTGCTCAGACACACAAACCTCTCGTGATTGCACTAAGCCCACGGATCGCTAAAACGCGGATTTGAAACGTTGCCTCTGTCTGCCACGCTCCGGGATCAACTCGGCTACGCGTCCAGCGACGCCTGATGAATGTCCAGTGACACAGAAAAGCCTTCGCAAACAAGAACACCTGCCCGTCCAGACGACCGGCACTCGTACACGTGCTGACGCTAAATCAGTCTGCGCGTGTAAAAAGTGCGGGCTGAAGGTGGAGGACGTCCCCGACTCTGCATGGTTACAAACTGTGAGACGCGCTGACTGCAGGAGCCCGGTGCTCTCAAGAACTCTGGTTCCCCTCTTACGAAGAGGATGGAGTGAGAAGTTTGCTGAGCACAGGGCGTCAGCCTGCGGGGTGGAATGACTGGGGGGGGGGGACAAATCAGGTTTTTACAACTGTCATTACGACGTCGTTGACGCAGGCGGTGGATCTGTTGCTTCTGCAGTGCACGCAAGACAAATATCCACTGGTCCCCCAGTGTGACGGCACACGTGTGGTGCACTGCAACTCGAAACACAGATTCACCTGGATGGTGCGAAATGCAAATATAGAGGTCTCATTTTGTGGTGGAAGAGACACACCATCGCTTCTATTTTGCGTCAGACCAACAACAGGTGCTTTGGTGCACGACACAAAAACCAAACCTCGGAAAGCTCACCTGCACCAAAGCAAGGTAGAACGTGGAATGGTCAGCATGACAACAGAACTACGTGGTGGTATCAGGAAATTCGTATCGTTGTCATGTCGATGCCTGGTGTTGTGTACTGAAGCTATCGACATGACGACGGTACGAATTTCCTGATACCACCTCGTATGCTCGTATGTCGACAGCATTCTGAACAGCAACCTTCCCTAAACAACTGCGGGGGCGCACACTGAAGGCGGCATACTGGTCGGGGGGGGGGATTCTGATCCGGGAGGGGTCACTGACTCTCCAGAGACGGAAAAGCTGTGTGCCAGAATCGAAGCAACCAGCGTGTGTCCAATGAGATGTCAGATTCTCCCGCACACATAGTAAATGCAGATTTCACACTTGGAAAATCAACTGTGATGAGATGCAGCACTGGAAGCTACAGATATCTGTGCAGAGATGAGGGTGCCATCTTGGATTTTGAGGTGCTTGTCTTGGGATTTTGAAATGAGAACATTTCTCAAAATTACTTTCCTTTGCCTGTGGAGCAAGTGTTGTTTTGGGGCTCCAGGCAGCAGTGAAACAGCTTCGTACCATACGATGGACAACGCACCAAAACAAGGAAGGCTCCACCGATGAAATTTAGAAATTGAATCACTCCTTCGGCACGCGAAGATGGCCACAAACGAAACGGATACATTTGCCGCGTGTATTTCTGGCGTCGTGACTGGACGGACCTGCGAACCAACCTCGAGATGTTGATGCGAATGTCAGTTCAAAGACACACGACACGTACGTACAGTCCACAGTCGTGACCAAATGACGCCGTTTTCGTCGAGTCCAACCGAGGTGCCGTTCGTTTTCGCGATCCGGATCCAGAGCCCGACTCAAGGCTTCTTGATGCGTGAAAACGAACAACACCTTTGTTGTACCTGCGGATGTTGAGGGCAGGTTCAGCTCGGGACAGTGGTCCGCACGGGGTGTCGCGCGCTCGATTCAATCAGTGTCCCTAATACCCATCTTCCCGACACTATCCTAACACCGGCCTCCGCTTTCCTCAAAGCTGCATGCAAAAACTATTATCTCTGTGCGTGTGTGGCAAGAGCGACCACTTTGGTGACACAAATCACCCAATTTTGCCGGTGCAGCTTCAGTAATAGCCTTTTCGCGGTAACCAGTAAATATGTGTTTCCACTCTCACTGCTGCTTCCTTCGGGGAGAGGAAAGACAGCCCGAGAGCAGAATAGATCACATGTCTGATTCTTTAATCCGAAGCTGGTCCCGGAAAATTGCATGCATTGCCGCCCAAAATAAAATTCATAGGTTTGTTGTGTTGGCCGACGCAAGGGCTCGGTGAGGGACTGCCTTTTTCCCTCCGTGTGCAAGCGCTTGTGTAAGTGTGTGTGTGTGTGTGTGTGTGACAGACAGACAGACAGACAGACAGACAGACAGACAGACAGACAGACAGACAGACAGACAGACAGACAGACGTGTGCGCGCGTGCGCGCACGCGAGTGTGTGTGCGCGTGCGTCAGTCTGAAGCACGACCCTCTTCACCACCATTCGCCACGTGTTGCTTGACAAACTGAAGGAAAACAACGAAAACGCTGCTGGAATGAATAACAACCGCTCACAACAAACAACAACCTGCTGAACCCGGTGTAAAGTCGCGCACGGTTGGCAAACAGCGACGGGAGGGAAGGAGAGCTTGACTCCCGATCGATAGCAACAGTACATACGCCACGTTGTGTGATTGAACACCAACTTTTAATTATTGATCTCGGGCGCAGAAGAGAGAGAAGACTTCCTCGTCGCCGTAAAAACTCCGCGCCGCTCATCTCTATGAATATTGCATGTCGCAGCTTGTGATCTCAATTTCAACTCGCCTATGATTGTCGCTTTGCATTGTCAGCTCGTTTCGGCGCCGCTCCCCGCGAATGCGCTCGCATGAATCTTGCAGGAAGCCAGGGCTTCTGGGCAAACGATCGAATCAATGGGATACAAGGCTCCCATTCACCAGGGGCTGTCCATCCCGATTTGCTGCGCGACACACACCCAACATCGCGCGGCTTTGTAAATCGAAGCGAGCGATAAAATATTGAAGCATCATTATGGAACATACTCTGTCAGTCTTGGTTGCAGCGGACTCAAAACACACACAACTTTCTACATACAAAAGCCCCACCTGTCTGACAAAGCAAATACGCGCACAACGAACCTTGGCTTGTTCAAAGCTGGACTACAATCGTTGTCCAATCTGAAAGTTGTGAAAATTGGCCGGAACTGGACTCTGCGTCGTGGGGAGGGTCACTCACAGGAGATCAGTCGTCGAGTCACTTTCCACACCCTGACGAAGACTTCGCATCCCAACCAAAGATTCCATCTTACTCGGCTGGCTTTTCCAGAATCTAGAAGCGTCTCGCTCTCGAGCTGTCACATTCTTGTCCACGTCTCACAACGCAAACGTCATTAACCTCTTTTCACCACACGAATTTCGTCCAGCACGTTCACTTCCGTCATCGTGCCAGTTTTGCGATAGTCGCAGTGAGTTTTGTGAGAAGACGTCGGTACTTACGAAGCAAACCGGAAGTTGTCGATGCCACGCGAACTCAGCCGAACATCGTGGAAGTCGTTGAGGGGTGGGGGGAGCCACTGCGACAGTCACCTGTTAACAGAACAAAGGGAAAATTCGCGTTTGGAGCGAAGCAGTGAATTTCGAATTCGAAGTTGTACAATTTTGCTTGTTGCACAAGCCCAGCTGTTCGTAATCCGTGTGTTGAAAAGATCTGTTGTGAATTGAATCACCAAAACTTTTGAATTGTATCTCAAAAGTACTTTTGCACCTGTCCCGCCTGTTGTTATTGCAACCGTACTCAGCTGATACACAACATTCAAACAAAGGAAATTTCACTTCGGTTGGGAGTCATCCTGACCAATTCGAACTGCCGGTGTGTCCCTGTCTGTCTTGTTCAATGGGAAGAAAACCAAACGGCCTCAATGGCTGATCCAGTTGGAAGTTTCAACAAACTAGATTTTCAAGCAAGAGACAGGACCACCCCCCCCCCAGAAAGTCACACCGCAGTGAAGGCACATTTTCCACCTTTCTCACGTCAAGAATGAAGCCCCCCTACCCGTTGTGGGGCTCCCTCACTTCAGCTGAAGTCTGAATCCGCTGGTGACGTCACACCACGCGAAGCCGGAACTTCTCCGTGCCATTGTTGACCCGAGCCGTGTTTGGACGCCACACTGTGGACCAACGACAACACGATGGAAAACTCAGCGACTTGCACCAGTGAACCGAACGCTAACGACGACTCCCGCCGACGGAGCCGATCCTCGACTCCACCAGCTTCACACGAAGCTACACAAGTTCGCGTACGCTGCACAAAGAGCCATATTCAGCGCATAAATAATTCAGCCATCAGCCACTTCTCGAGCTTCTGGTGACCTAAAGCGAGCCGCTCGTTAACCCCGCAAAAACAGCTTCTTTACGACAGCGCGCACCGACTGATGACCCATCAACACTCGAGGCGTTTCCAGCCACAGACCACGAATGACGTCGTGCCCTCTGCTTGTTGTCTTCCGCTGCCACGGAGAAACACGTGAAAGGAAAGGGGGCGTGTGTGGTTCACTATTGGTGGTGTGGTGGTGGTGGTGGTGGTGGTGGGGGTGGTGGTGGTGGTGGTGGTGTGTGCGTGTGTGTGGTACGAGGTTTGTCCACAAAGAGATGCATATCAAGCTGTTCCTCCGGTATTTCTCGACTGATTCTTCTGAAACTCATGTGATGTCGAGCGATCAATTATGCCTTTGTGCACCCATGTTTTTTACTCAGTGGAGTGCACAGAAGACATGCCAATTCCATCTTTTGTGTGGAGACTGTTCATTTCTCGGGCGAATTACCTGGAGCACGATGCCTGCACCAAAGCAGGAGCAGAGAGTGGCAATCAAATTCATGTTCAAAGAGGGTTTGAGTGCCAAACAAATTCACGACAGGCTCCTAAACGTGCATGGATGTGATGCAGTGAGCAGGTCAACTGTTCAGAGATGGATGATCAAGTTTGCAAATTCTGAAGCTGTCACAGATGCACCGAGGAGTGGCCACCCAAAACATACAGCTGCAACCACCCAAGCAGTCTCCGACTTCATTCAAGGCAACAAGAGGAGGACTGTGAGACAGACAGCAAGGCACTGCAACATCTCCAATGGTCTAGCACACAAGATCATCCGCAAGGATTTGAGACTCCAGAAGAAAACATCCACCTGGGTCCCCCATCTCCTCAATCAGGCGCAGAAGCAAAAGCGGGTCGACATGGCCATGGAGGCATTGGACGTCATTGAGGGAAGACATGAAGATCTTGACATTGATTTCCAGCACCTGATCACGGAGGATGAGTCTTGGTTTTGGGTGTGGCAGCCAGACCCCAAGCAAGGGAACTGTCAGTGGCTCGGGAGACACGAGGAGCGACCGCAAGTTGCCAGGCAGGAACGCAGCACAAAGAAAGTGATGTTGGTTGTGTTTTTCGATCGACGAGGCATGGTGCACCATGAATGGGTGCTTGACGGGCGTGGCATTGGATCACTGGTCTATCGTGAGATTCTGGACAGATTCAGAGAAAATTTGAGGCGTCGGAGACCAGAGGCTTGGTGCAGCAACTGGGGCCTCCTCCATGATGGGGCGCCTGCCCACCGTGCACTTCCCACTCATCGCTACCTTGAGTATCACGCAGTGCAAGTCATGCCACACCCAGGCTATTCCCCAGACATATCCCCTCCGGATTACTGGCTCTTTGCTTGCCTGAAGAAGATGGTGAGGGGTGTGAGGTACCACAACATCGACGCCCTCCAGAACACCGTGGAAGCAGCGATGAAGGCCATTCCTGCACAGGACTTTTTGGAGGCGATGGAGAGATACCCTGACAGGCTTCGGCGCGTCATTGCTGCAGAAGGAGCTTACTTTGAGAACTGAAAGTGGCACTGAATATAGCCTTTGTTGTCCTCTTGGACATGTGAAAAAATGGACTTGATCGGACTGACCAGAACCGGAGTACTCAATTCGCAGTGAAGCATGTTCTCTCAATTTTGTTAAAGGGCATGGCTTGGTTGTTGACCCTTGTTGGCATGCGGTTTTTCTGTTCACACAAAGTTGGCATAAATATAATTTGATTCCTTCAGTGGCATTAGTGTCTCTTCAGTAATACCGGAGGAACAGCTTGATATGCATCTCTTTGTGGACAAACCTCGTATGATTGTGAGCTCCCCTTCTACCCAAATGAATAAACCTGGTTCGCACCACTTTCAGCAACTTTGGCCGCTTTCACTGGAAGTTTTGTCCGGGGCCACGCAGTTCACGAAAAGATTTTAGTGTGAATCAAAACGGACTTGACAGCGAACACGTCTATTCACCGCGCTGTACCCCTGCGCCCCCGCCCCTCCCGCTGTGCCTCCACTCCCAACTGCTGCCCCAGTCCATCGCACCCCCGCGACCCCGACCCGCCCCACCTCTTGCGCCCCCTCCCGTCGTGCGCCCTGCCCGCTGCCTCAGCCTCGCCCGCTGCTGCCCCCGCCCCTCCCCCGCTGCCCCTGCCCGCCCCCGCCCGCCACTACCCCTCCTTCAGCCCCTGCCGTCATGCGCCCAGCCCGCTGCCTCAGCCCCGCCCGCCACTGCCCCCGCCCCTGCCGTCATGCGCCCAACCCACTGTCTCAGCCCCACCCCCCACCCACCCCTGCCCCTGCCCACCCACTGCCTCAGCCCCACCCACCCCTACCCCTACCCCCGCCGCCCCTCCCGCTGCGCGAGCGATCTCGTGGAGTGAAGCGGGACAAAGCTGTGCGCAGGGTCCCGACCGCCGACACGTTATAGTCGTGTTGCATGCAAACAGCCCATAACGGCCATGAATTAACCATGTCCACTTACGACCGTCTCTTCCCGGCCCCGCATCGTGAAGCTGGGAACGCCGCCCTCCCGCCCGCAGCACAACAAAGGAAGCTGTTGGGACTCCCGTCACCAAGGATGTCTATTCCACTACCTTCCACCCTCATAATCTCACATATTCTCACATCATGCTCGAGCCAAAATAATGGCAGATGTCACAAAAGCAGGTGCTTCAAAAGCGATGGTACTCGCCTTGAGAATGATCTCATCGTGACCGTGGTTCAAAGATCGCGTTGACATGACAACCCGAAACTGCAGCGTTCACAATGGAAGCTGACGTAACACTCGGGATTCCTCACCTGCTGCAAGTGTGACGCGTTCTTGTTTGTCACGTGTTAAAATCGCCAAGACGACTGGCCTCCCTCTCTCTATCAGCAATCAAAGATGTTCCAGTCTGCAATCAGTGACACTCCAGAGATTGTCGCAAAGTTCAAAGGAATATCTTGATGATCCAACAAGTGTTGTGTTGTGTACTGTTCTTACCTGAACCCAAATTCCGCTACAATTGTTCCAAACTGGCTTGCATGTGTGTGTAGCCCACTTTCAGAGTAAATACCAGTTTCTGCGCGCAGACCCAGTCCTCGTTGACTTTGCCAGGGATTAGGACAATGGTCACTACCTGACGGCACGTCATTTTCTCTCCCAAAGCAATTGTTCTCTCAAACCCACAATGCACTCCGCCAACGTTCACGACCGCAAGATCTCGAATTCATCATTTCAGGCCTAACTGACAGAATTTTGAGGCAGAAAAGTTACCAAACCAAATACCCTCAACTACTCAGCCACGATGTACTACACACGAGCACCTCAAATCCGGAGCACAGATCACGAAAGACTGTCCCCCTGATCCTCAGATCAACAAAAGCAAATCCGCTCCCAGAATCCTCCTCCCCACTGGAACCGACAGAGGCCCTGGACACTCGACCCAAACCCAAATCAAGCTCGAATCTTTGGGAAAATCGTTCGCAATTTCACGCAAATCACTCACACGCGAGGCATCCATTGGAAAACCCCAAAGACGGCCGGCGAGTCCGAGTTGCGGAGTGATAAAATGAACGACGAGTCCTCAATTTTGCATCAATTGAGCAATTTACCCGGCAAGAAGGTAATGCGCTGGTGTAGGTTGCGTGACGTTGGCTGATCAGGACGCGGGATTGCAACATTAGCTCCCACTCAGTGGACAGAATTGCGAGACGCGACCCAATCAGAAGCGTCCGTCCGTCCGACCTCGTTACAAGGCCGAGACGTCGGTACAACAGACGTCGTTACAAGGCCGAGACGCTGTCACAACAGACGTCGTTACAAATCTGAAACGTCGTTTCAACAGACGTCGTTACAAATCTGACATGTCGTACTCATTCGGAAACATGAAACATCGCATCTGAGCCGAAAATCCAATTTCTTATGCCTTCTTTCCTGCTTCGGTTGGGTGACCTCCATTTCAACGTCCGTTCCAGAAACAAACTTTACACTGCGTCCAGTGCGACTTGGTGGCCTTCGTGCTGAAGAACCACCTGAAGACACCAGACCTGACACTGCGACCAACAGGAGCCACCAAGCCTTGTGGACCAGCTACCCGTGGTCGCATATGGCACAAAACACGCGCGTACGAGTGTCCACGACGCCCGTGACATCTGTCTCAACTTGCTGCATCCGGCTCAATTGAAGCAAAGTAACAACGCACAAGGGGGGCGAATCGGGCAGCGCGCGTACGCACGAATGTTCGAAACTTGAGGTCAACAGTTTCTTACTTACCAATCCGAATTCTCTGCAACAGAATGTACATGTAATCCAACGCACAGTAACAAGCACGGCCTGGTTTTACAATGCTTCCTCCTCCTCCACTCTGTGTGTGAGGCGAGAGCAGGCAGTCTGCTCTAGATATTCACGTCTCCTGTTTGCACCTTATCCTACGTGTACTTTAACCTTTTTTCTGCGCGAGATGAACACATGTAGCTAGTTTGTGTAAACGGAGCGGTCACGCCCGAGTACAGATCCAGGTCGGGTTTCTCCCAGGCATTGAAGCCCATTGAAGCCAGGCGCACAAATAAAGGCATTAACAAATACGGATGGCCAAGCGACACTGATAAAAAGCCACGAGGGCGACGCCGCAGCCGATGCTTGGGCCGCCCAACATTTCTGTTTGTCAGGGGGGACCCTTTGTTTGCGCCTTCAAATTCCATAAATATTGTATGCGAATTGATTTCAGGTCAATACTGGGCTCCGCAGACGTGGCTTCATCATCATAGCGTGACAATTGTGCAAAAAGCCAAACTTCAGCGACGGGAGAAAGATAATTGCTTTCATTTCCAGCAATAATTCCCCACACGGCCATTCATTCTGCGTCTCCGTTTCACTGCAGCGCAGTTTGGAAACAATATCTGTGGACGCGTTATCAATCGCATTCGGAATATGCATGAAAACAAAGTTTGCTGAAACAAGGTTCAAAGTTTGCCTGGGCATTTCCTTTGGTCCATCGCAAGTGCCATCTGGTATTGCCGAAGGTCGCGAACGAATACGAAAGAATGGGAAAGTACCCGAAAGAAAACGAGCGTCGACTCACCAGTTTCCTTTCTTGTCGTCTCGACAAAACAACGCGTTAGTCAGTCGGCGTCACTTCTTTTCTGGTTCTAAAACGAGAAAAGTACATTTTTGAGGCAACTAGCAATGCGCCAACAAGAATGCTTGACAGCAACGAGTCTGGTCCCAGCCGTGCAATGAACCGTCAGTGATCAGAACCGATGTACGATGTGTTTTGTGGGGGGGGGTTTTCAGATCAAACAAAATCTCCCACCATAGGGACTTTGTTCGGTCGGGCCAACTTCCTGAAATTGTCAACTGATGACAAGAAATAAACTGTTTATTTGACAAATCTTGATGCCGTAAATTTTTATTGTTTTCCAGAACAACAGTCAGTTGATATGCTTCTGTTCGTGTTCCTCCTATGATTTCCGCTTCCCAGCACGAACACGGTTCACCAGCGACACACCACCTCGTTCGTTTTTTCAGGAGCAACTCGGAACTTTTGCCTGTCCAGTGCAACAACAGATCAACAGTGTTGCTGGGCCACGTTCCTCCTCCCACTGCTGGTTAGTTCGCACTTTGTCATAACGCATTCTGAATTCTGGGCAGGTCTTCTTCGTCTCCGCTATATCATCCCGCTGCTCATCCGCTGTCCCCAAATCCACCGACTGCTCGGCACAGATGTGGGGGATGCGGGTCAGGCTCCTCTACACTCCCATCAACCCTCCGATGTCGCATTTAAAGCCATTTATGGTCTGTGTCCAGCGCAGAGCATAAGTTTTCTGCTGTAAAGCACAGCCAAGGCTTTCTACCTTGGGCAGGAACACCCTCTCAGGGAGTCACAAGATTTAGGAGCGGATCAACCAGTCTTTCTATGACATCCATAAAAACATCTACTCCACGCAAAATTGCCTTCTCTGGCGGGGCCGGAGAGGGGCTCAGAAAATTGAAGCAAATGACCGTGCAGAGGATAGACAAAGCAGTGCGGGCCGCGGTGTTACTTCTGCCTCAGAGCTCCGCTCCACCAGCGAAGAGCGTCAGACGAAGAGACTCAGTCCAAACCATCGTTTTGACCAATTTCGAATCACCGCCTTGAAGGATCAAGGCAAAGTTGTTTTTTCCCCAAGCAAAAAGTTAGCTTTTCGTTTTTCGCAAAGCCTGACCACAGGACACCGGACACCAGAACAAAGCTGGCAGACACAGAGCAGCTGAAGACGTGAACAGAACTCCAGTGTACGAGTACACCTGAGCAGCTCTCAAGGTCGGCCGAGAACGCTTGACATGCCATTAGTGGTCAGAGCTGACAGAGTGACCTCAGCCGCAGCCGCAGCAGCAGGTGAAAATTGCTCCAGCGTTGCTGACCAGGCCATAGAAAACCGCCCCAGCTTCGCATCCTGGATTTACCTCGCGAGGCATCGGAATCACTTCTTTATCTTCAAGCGTGAATCAACAACAATCTCAACACATCCTCCTTTGTCTTTTCAGAAGTAAGTCCCTCCCTTCACTTCAAAGACCCGAGACGCCAGCAACAAAGGTGACCGAGAGGGTTCGTCAAAGACGACGCACAACAACGCGGTACAGTTTCACTTGGAAGATTTGACGAATTTGACTTTAATCCCACAGGCAAACCAACGCTGACACGTTCAGGTGAACGTCAAGTCAGGAAAACCTCGTCGCCTCGGGACAAAAACAAGAGTGACCGACAGACCGACACAGGGGACGCGTTTCAAAACAAACGTCGCACGGCGAGAGGGACGCTACGTTCAATTCCTTTCGCGCGGCAAGAGTCCGTTTCCGCTGACCTCGAGTTTCCCGAGCCTCCCACGCTGAGCCTCTCCTCCGCCACCACCTTCAACTGCCAGATCAAGTGTACAAAGCTACTACAGCCTCCCACTGGCGGCATCGCACAGCAAAAAGCAACAAGGCGTCTCGGTAACCAGGCTGCTTGCTGCAGGGATAAAGATTTCCCTTCCCTCCCTGTAAAAAGCATAACACTTCAATACCAGTGTAGCGAGGTGTAAATTTGTTCACATTTTATCAGCAGGAATGGGATAGATGATCAGGCACGGGGGAAAAAGGAGTTGCTGTGAATTATTTATCGGCAGGCATGGTTAATATGCCAGTGTCTCTCTGTCTCCGCAATATTGATGCCACATCCTCTTTATGCAGTCAAGACAGATTCGAGGTCGCGGCGGGGAGGGAGGGAGCCCGCGCCTCGCAATCCCCACCGTCAATGGCGCCTCCCTCCTCGCTTTGCACAGAAAAACGGCTTTATCTCCCATCATAAAATGTGTGCCTACCCTTATCATTTGTTCATCTAACTCAATATTCCTAACATCACTTGATTTTCCCTGCCATTATTGCGGCTACATCTACTCTTGAGTGCTGTGCTCTGGGTATTGAGCGAGTTTGCGGGACGGCCACCCCGTCCCGATTTAGCGCGAGACAACACAAATGTACGCTCCCTTCCTTACCTGGTGCCTCCAGTGTCACATGGAAGGCACCACACACTGAGAATCTGCCATGTGCAGCAGAAAAAACAGCACCAGTCACAAAGCTGCCACGGCGACAATATGAATCCCCCACAAAGAGAAGAAGTTGCATGACGACACTCTCGCGAACAACAAGCCTCCGCTGTTCGCTCCACGACCATCATCACAATGCTGACAAGCTGCCAGCTTCACTAATAAAAACATCTGCGGAACACTGCTGTTTCGCACTAATTATCTGATTAGTAAATGCACCATCTCTTCACAACCACGTCCACAGTGAGAAGATCACAGATTGAAGCTGAGCGTGAATTTCCGCAGATACTTTGACACTGGATATGCCCATTCGTTTGATCAAAATTGGTCGTTTTGGGGATGGAAGAATTAGAAGACTGTCACAACCTCAAAATGTCCCAGACTGAACGAACACAACAACGGTGACTCCCGTGCCTGTCATTTCTTTGACCTCCTTGCGCAGACGCACAGCACGACGAGAAAATTTTCCTTCCACAACACGGTCAAGCCGCTTTTCCACCTTCGTCATCACTTGGTCACATTTCGCACACGGAAAGCAGGAAAAACTGACAAAAGTGAGAGGAAGAATTCCTTTTTCCCACGTCACGCATGACAAGCTGCTCTACATTTTCTAATTTATCCTCCAGAAAAAAAATTTACGCCATCCAAATATTATCGCAAAGGGAGGGGGAGGACGACGCACGTTATTAGGAGGTCAAATCTCGCGGCCCGTGCCGTTCTCGCGCATAAAGACGAGAACCTCACAGCGCAGCCACCAAGCTTCGCTGCGAGTGCCGAATTGCCTGCAACTGCTCAAATGACTGGTTATTTGCTGCTGGCCAGCTTTGACAGGTTGTACTTACATAAGAAAACCTCCGCATGATCACTTGTCGACCTGAAATCGATCTCCACCGAGGGCCCCTGTTCCTCTCACTGCCTGCCTGCTGGATGGTGAAGTCAGGCAGCGGAATGTATGGATGAAATGCCTGTCCTTTTACTGATGAGAGAGAGAGGCAGGCAGAGAAAGAAAGGAATGGGGAAGGGGCTGCCTAAAGGCTTTCACATAACAGATGACTGAATGTTCTTCTCGATGTCCAATGTCAGGCCTGCTCAACCACAAACAACAATCACTACGCCACATAAGAAGACTCAAAAAAAGCTGCACACTAAATGGCTCCCACTCCGGACAGGCTACAAATGAGGGAAAGAAACAATCCTAATCACCGAGAAAAGGTTTGTTAGAGAGATGTTTCCTCGTTTTTGTGCAAATGACCAAATCAGGAAATATTTTATCCAACAGAATACGAAACTGCACTGTCCATCACACTTTCTTTCGTCGTCCGGAAACCGAAGTGTTTTCGAAAATATTCCTTCCAGCTTTGTTGTTGCCACGGACACCCAACAACTCCTCATAGGTCACGGATCTGTTTCAAAGTCACACAAACCAGAATCTGAGGCAGCGAACCTTCTTTTTTCGGGGGGGGGGGGCGGCACCGACATACCCTGCCCACATGTTCCAAGCCACCCCGTTTCCACACAAATCTGTGAATCTGACAACTTCCGGTGAGCGCCGCGTTTCGCGCTGCAACTTGACGTCGGTTGTGCCGTTTCTTGCCAGTAAAGCCCAGAACATGCGCATCCGCAGGTACTGACTGAGCGAGGCGGTACTGGGGCAGAAATAATTCCAGATGTACATTATCTGTTCTGTAGGTTTCTCTACCTGCGAGCGGCGCGATGTAAATCCTGACAACTGCACCACATCCGATTCTCCCTCGGCTGTTTGGGACTCGGAGGAAACATTTTGAGCAGCTCCACCACATCAACGAGACGAAAAACATCCAGCATCACAATGGGTGAACGCAGAATTGGGGCTCCTCCGATGTGTTCTCGTCGAGATACAAACCAAGTGCGTCTCGTGGTTCGAGTTGTCACGACAAACGACCCTGTCAGACTGGGCTCACAGCACAACAGCACAAAGGTAATTTCGATCCAAAACGTTTTCTTCTCACTCGTCTCTTCCCAGGTTGACATCGTGTTTCCCAAGACAACCGAGTGGAAAGGAGGATTCTGCACCAACAAAACCAAACCAACAGAAAAGCACCTGGATCCACCACTGCTCTTTCCTCAGCAAGCAGCAAGCACCACAAAACGTTTGCACAAATACTCACTGCGAATTCATCAATAATTTATAATGTACACCAGAAGGTAAATATCAGGCATTCTACACAACAGCTTACAAAGCGGAGAGGCATCTAAATAAATCAGACAGCAGCTCCTATTTGCTCGGCATGCTATTCCACAGATTGACAATCATGGGAAGTATAATACAGTGGAGTGTGTGCGCTTCACAACCGTCTGCGATGATAGCTCTCACTTTGTAACCTCTCCTTTCTCCTCGAAAACAGTCCCCTGTCATTTGTAGCATTTGCACAGGGAGAACACGCACATATTCAGGAGCTCGCAAAATGCTGGTTCGTCCGGGAGTCTTTTACGTCAGACCCATCCTCAAGATAGGCATAAAACGAACACAGACGAAAGTGGAAGCCATTTAACCGCATTTTCGCGAGAATGTGATCTTCCTTTATCAATCTATGTGGCCTGTGAGGGCAGCAGCAGGAAGAGACACAAAGACGGATGCGAGGAACCTGTGATCTTTTGGAGACATCTGCCGTATTGCGTCTTTTTCATACATTTCAAGAAGTTTCTAGTATTTTGAAACGTACGAGTATCCTGACCTGCTGAAGAAAATGCACATCCCAGAACCGGCCGTTCAGACAGAAAATTATACAGCAAGAATTCCAATTGTTTCCAGAGAGCTTTGGTGAACCACGAACCATTTCGGAATGTGCTCACCAACAACCAACACGCCTTTCGTTGGAAAACTACAGACATGCGTGCACAAGAAGGCTTTGTTCACTCGCGACCACCAAAGACGCAGGTTGTTCGGCTGACACACAATCTGCGCTCTGAGCCCAGGGCCAAAACGCAACCTGTTGACGCAGCACCTTGTTCACAATCTGCACCCGTTGTCTGTTGATTTTTTTCCCATCATTTGAGCGCAATTTGAAGCCCTGCTTCAGTATTTCTTGCAAAGTTCTCACAATCTTTGGACAATTCAAGCAGAGCTACATTTATGACTAAAAAGGCCACGAGCCCATCCGCGAGCTGCCCACAAGTTTTTGCAAGCCCAGTCATTTTCTAACTGGTCCAAAAACACAAATGAGGGGTCGCAAATTGAAGGAGAAAATAGTATTTGAAGATGAAACAAGACGAAATCCCTCAGGACAGCGCTCAACGGAGCTCTGATTCAAGTCAACAAGAGTTCAATGGAAATAAAACTTTGACCATTGTCAAAAAAGTTATCAATGGTTCAATGGATATCTTCAGAAGTTGTTCAGAATTTCTTGTTCTCTGGGAGGACAAAAACTTTCTTTCCTCAGGAGCAGTATAAAGTGTGTGTGTGTGTGTGTGTGTGTGCGTGTGTGTGTGTGTGCGTGCGTGGCAGAAGAGGGTAAACCTACCACCACAAAAGACTTCTTGCCCTTTTTCTTGGGCTTTTCATTGTCACCTGTTGAACATTTTGGTGCTCCTGGACAACCGTTTGACGACCACGTCCCTCGTATCATCAACAGCACCCGCTTCTTGAACTTGCGTGCAACCAAGCACAACCGTTCGCCCCGAAGCAATTCACCCAACGAGCTTTGAACATAGACGTAACTAACACCTATCAACAATGTCAAACATCATCACCCAGCTTCTGTTTTGCAAACTTCTCTGTGTACTATCAGTATGGCGGCGCATCGTTGAAGTGGAAAAGCTTCAGCCATCAGCGCGTCCATTTCGATCTCTTTTGTGCTTTCGCAGGAGTTGCTTGGTGTGGGATGGGATGCACTTTCCTTCCGTGTTTATGAGCTACAGACCAGTTGCTCGGAGACTGCGGTGCGATACAGGTGATAGCGCGGTTACGCTGGGCCGTCCCGATAGCGTGAAGCTCGCGATACTTTTACTCGGGAGGTTGCCAGGTCAAGATACCTGCGCAGAAAGCGGAATTGAACGAGCCTGGACTCCTCTCAGATTTTCGCAAAGCGAATTCTGACCCAATGAAGCAGTCAAACTTCAACGAAAGGGCGTACACCGGTGCCGTTCGTTTTCGTACCTCGAGCGACTTGCGGCACTGAACCCAAAGAGGAGCGGAGACTCTGGATCACGAAAGACCTGTTGTCGCGTCGAAGTGTGTTTCTGCCAAAAAGTTCGTTTCTGCAGGACTCGACACAAGTCTGTGCTGTTGTTTTTCCCTTTTCTCGCTGCAGTTTTTCCTCTCAAATTTATGCCCCTTTCTGCTGGAGCGAGGGCGCTTCCACCTTGTATTCCTGCGGGATATCATCGCAGCAAGTGCGTATTACACGAACGAGTCCTTGACAAGTTAAGAGCCAGTTCTTTGTTTTCGCTGCTCGCAACAAAGAGCCTGCCCTGCTCCAACACCTCTTAGTATCGTTGATAAGATTTTACACATGATTCTACGATTCGTGTTTTGGCCTTTGTTATCTAAACAGAGCATCATCTTGCTCTTGGCCGAACCGTTCAAGGGCTGATCGGGGAGTCGAGAATGCGAAGTATGTGACATGACGCAAGCTGTTCTTGCACACCAAAATCCTGTTCCAGTGCAAGTGCCTCCGATGCAGATGTAAAAAGAGGAAATTTACTGCTGCATTGTGGCTCAGCTTTGGCCCCCTTTTGCTTCTTGCCAAAATGTAGACCTTGATGTCTGACTATCAAATGCACTTTGGGTTCAGTCAGGACGCAGGCAATGAACAAGAGGACTCGAAAAGAAGTGAAACACGAATCATGAGTGGATCAAGTGTCGAGAAACGGATCACCGCAGCCAATGATTCGCCTTCTGTCGGAGAATCTTCAGCAGCGCGATTTAATGATCACCTTCTGTGAAGCTGCCAACTCCTCCAAACACAAACCCTACAACAACGAGCAAATCAAAAGCGTGCTCCGGAACGTGTTTAGTGATTCAGTGTCGCAGGGTCAAGTGCGCAAATCCGCAATCAGACTCGCGTCCGCACAGTTCTTGGTAAACGGATACCGTCGCGTTCGGCCCATTTCAAAAGCCGTCCATTCAACTCGCCCTTGCACCGCGTGACACTGCCCCTGCCACCACTGGTCAGTTTTGAGTACACGAGTAAAGTGAGTACAGCAATTAGGTCAAGGGTCAAGCCGCACGTAGCTCCCCTATCAGAGAAGCAGACATCGCTCCATATTAAATTTAGTGCGGGGCAGCTGCAAGAAAGCGGCTCACCTCGGGCTTCTCACACTTGCTTCTGTTTATCCACGATCCCCATTCCATACCTATTTATTCGCATTCCCACTTCGCCCCTGCAGTCGAGCTGCTGCGCTACCAAAAACCCGCGTGTAAAACACGAAGCCCGTGGTGCAAAAGTACGAACCTCCTTCGCAATGATGACTGGAGAACCAGCTGTCGACCTCACTTCATTTGTGCAAAGTGAAACAAAGCTCTCCCTGGAAAAACCTGATCGCCACCAGGCCATTGAATGTTTGAATCACAGCGTCCACTCATTCTAAGACTCTTCCCTCAACAAGCACCATCCTTCCCTCTCCAGTGAAGTGAGCTCATCCCTTTTGGATCATCCACTCATTGTTTGAGATGCGCCATAATTGCACGAGTCCACTTGCACTTCCACCACAACAAATTCAATTCTGGCACGGACATCGTCAGACTTGTTCTGAACGAAGGCAAACCCACGACGCCCAACTCCGAGCAACGGCAATAATATTGAAGGGGGTTGTCACCTGACCACATCCTGGATCCGCCCCTGGATCGAAGAATCTTATGAACGTTTTGACTCCACTGATAGATCCGGTACACCCACAACACGTGGAGGTCTCGCGCCTCTACCATTGCACCATAGCGAGGTTTCGTAAATTGGAAACGTAGACATAGAATCTGTGGGATCCAGTACTACCCAGATCCTTGTATGTTTTGTCTTTCTGATCTGAATATTGCATTTTTTTTCAAAAATTAAGGGAAGCATGGAGAAGAAGGAAATGAAAAATATATTTGCAAACTTCAAGTCATTCTTTGCCATGGAATTGGAAATTTTGTGGTGTAGAAGAACCCACAGGGTGAGATTCTGCTCTACGTTCATGCCTAAGTACGTCTACGTTTCTACGTAACTTGCGAAACCTCTACGAGGGAATTTTCACTCCTGGCACGCGCTGCATGTTGACCGATCATGACAATGCGACCCCGGTCATCCTTTATTTTGCTCCAAATGGGTACAGAGACCAATTGACCTCGCTTGGGTCCTTACTCTGTGCAAATGCAATGTCACTGGATTTGCACAAATGCTGTCCTTTTTGGTTCTATCTGCTTGGAAAGATGAAATGTGTCAAAGAATTGGATGTGAGTTTGCTCCAGAGAATCAATCTGCATTTCTGCTTCAAACTGGGATGGACACACATGCAAGCAAGGGCCGCACTGGAGATCATCTTCCCCAATCAATTGCTTCATCCTTCAAGGACCAGGAGGTGGTTCCAAGCCTTCAGAAATGGATGCACCACACTGGTGGATCTGCAAAGAAGGCACTGCCAGAAATCTGCCCACACTCCAGCCAATGTACAGACTGTCAGAAACCTCATTGACAATGACAAGTCAATCACATTTGCAGCTATCATGGTGCAAACAGGATTGAAGCTCACAACAGTGCACAGGATTGTCAAAAAGGATTTAAATTTAACACTGAGATGTGCCCACCTCCTTCCCAACTTCCTGACTCCAAGACACATCCTGGACAGGTTCCAGCATGCCAGGAAAATGCTGACCATTGCCAACTGGACACCTTCAATGCTCAAAAAAATTGTGACCATGGATGAAGCTTGGTGCTATCAATATAACCCAGAGACCAAAAGGCAAGCCTCCCAATGGTTAGCCCCAGGAGAGGATCGCCCCATTCATGTGCGCAAGTTAATGTCTGTGAAGAAAGTGATGCTTGTTGCATTCTTTGACTACCTTGGAATGGTACATTTTGAGTTCATCCGGGGTGGCACAGTGGATACAGCCACCTTCATCCAGATCCTAGGTCGGTACAAGGAATCCTTGAGGTTCAGGAGACCCAGGAAAGTCTGGTATTTGCACCTAGATAACACCCCAGCTCATGGATCCAGAAACACAAGACTTCATTTGTTGATGACTGGACAAAGAGTGATGGATCACCCCCCCCTGTCACCAGACTTGTCACCGTGTGACTTTTGGTTGTTTGGACACCTCAAGGCTCCTCTCAGGGGAAGACAATTCCCATCCCTGGATGCGTTGCAGGCAGCAGTTGTGCACCAAATTGGCCAAATACCTGCAGAACAGTACCGGGAGACAATGCTGATCAAATGGCCCAAGAGATGGGTGCGATGTGTGCACGCAAATGGCAATTATTTTGAGGGTCATTAAAACATTTTTTGACAGTGTGAAAATGGTATTTTGTTTGTTGACAAAAGGACAATAGACTGTCCTTTGTGTCCGGAAAATTTTGGGTCAAACACCTTACGCAATGTGTCGGTACACAAGTTGATACCAACATGCAGCGCGCGCCAGGAGTGAAAATTCCCTCGTAATGCCAAGACACTTCCTGTCAGGTGGTGGGCGACAGGATTTTTGTTTGGTCTGAGCAGTGCATGCCCACTGCAGCACCGACATGCACAGCAAATCTTAAAATTCACACACACACACACACACACACACACACACACACACACACACACACAACCTGAACTGCATTCCAATTTTGAACCCGAGACGCTCACGTCAATTGACCTACGAATCCCTTCCTGCCTGGTGCAGCGTAAACACAGCACATCTGTTCTGTTCTCCACGTCCAGCAAGTTCTGGATCACCCACTGCACAAAAGAGAAGTGAGGAGGGGGGGGGGGGGCAAACCTCTGGGTCCACCCCTGCAACACTGGATCTTTCAGAGCTCTTTCGGACGGAAACAGTCCATTCAAGTTTCGATGTCAATCAATGCCAAAGGAATGTCCATCACAGACGAAACAATTCTGCAGGGTCAAACCTGTCAGCCTGAGATCCGTGGCTCTCCTCACACCACGGGCTGTCGACACATTTCAAACTTGTGAACTCGCACATGCACAACTTTCAAAACCTTGCTGCTTTGTCAACCAGAAACAGGACACAGAACGCCTGCATGTTGCACAGCGGTGCTTTTGACTTCATCAGTTACTCACAGGGTGAGCAGGCCACAAAAGCGTTCAATCCAGAAGTCTTGGCAGCACAACGCTCTAAGAACCGGACGTTTATCATGTTCAAAGGATTAGACAATCCAAACTTTTGAGAGTTTTGTATCAACATCCGGACCAGAATTCATCCAGGAGGCACTTCCTTTGCCCAATTTAAGTGCAGTGATACGTAGCTAATATCCATCTGCATGGCACACGCCTGCTCGATCCCGATTACTCACCTTTACAAGTGCAGAAATGTGCAGGTTAGATGGTGTCATTCCCGAACATGATGCATCTCGGCCTCCATGTTGGTTGGGTTTGAAGTCACGTGACTTGGAAGCGGCGGCCCATTGGACCCGAACAGGTGGCGGGGAACAGCCACTGCACAACAGCTACACACGCTTCTCTCTCAAAATACAGTGTGACACGACACAATATCTGGGGTAGTTCACTGCTAGTATTTCTCTAAAAGCGGCGCAACTTAGGATTTCTGCGATCTTGGTGTTTTGCAGCTGGATCCTTCAACAATAAATGGGGTTTCTTTGTCTACTGCTCTGCGCTGTAACTGCAGGTGGCGAAGACCATGCAGGGAACGTTGTGAAAAGTAGAATGTCAGACCGAAATTTAGGGCTCAAGCGTTCAGCATCAGTGGTTCAAGTCAGCCCTGGGACAAATACTGCAGTCGAACTGAACTAGAACACACCACCACCACAAACAGCCATGCTGAAATTAAAATGTGAATAATTTTTGGTGATCACAGGCCGGAATCGCAGCACATGCAGACCCCAAAGGGGTACTCTGCAAGTTGGACATGGTGTCATTTGGTTCTGTTCCAAGTGTGTTTTTGCCCCAAAAGATACAAGGCTATATGAAAAAAACCTTGGTGCTTTGGCAAACAAGAAGGTTTTCACCTAAAAAGTGCGCGGTCTTGGCCCAGGTCAGAAAAAATAAAACACCCAAAAGATTTTTTGGCCATTTCAGAAAATTTTGAAAATTTGGTTGAGTTGAGCCAGCCCATATTGAATTGTGGGGGGGGGGGGGAATCCAAATGAAAAAAATTTTCCCGAATGTTTTTGATCCAAATTGTGGAAAAAAAAAAAAAACAT
>JAAUXT010079567.1_pt1 | contig 37204 bp, 25 predicted proteins | sample 7278171 | NCBI WGS metagenome assembly JAAUXT01 (sample SAMN14350112, study PRJNA611818) | marine sediment metagenome | isolation source: surface marine sediment (1.8m) | place: French Polynesia: Moorea | collected 2018-08 | reverse complement strand
GCTGCTCTGTGTGGGTTTGTTGCCGTGTCTTTCTAAGACTCACTCGCCCCCACCTCCCCTCCCACCCAACCCCCTATCCCGTCCTCCCCCCCCCCCCACACCCCCCCCCCCCCCCCCCCCCCCCCCCCCCCCGGGCCCCCCCCCCCCCCGCGCCTTCACCACGATGTTTGACAATGTTTCTGCAGGCTGCACACACAACTCCCGGGTTTTGTCCTCAAACTCACCCCCGCGGCACATGTCCATGAGGAAAAGCTTCGGGATGCCCCTCAGGGAGTCGAGACGGCAGATCTTCTCGACGAGCCGGTTGACGGAGTAGATCTCGGTCTCTCCATCCTTCCCGAGCATCACGTCACCCGCGCAGCCATGCCCCGCGAACAGGAACAGGAACACGTTGTAGTCCGAGTAATCGGTCTCGAACAGCCAGCTGCCGTCGTCAAACACAGCCGAAGTCTGGACAAAGCACAAAAGAATGGTTTGTGAAAAGGCGTGTTTGTTCTGGATGATACGGCTTTCACAACACAATCCAGCGAGGAAGAGAAACGTGTTTCGGCAAAGTTTACGGTCACTCACCACCTCGACTTCTTTTACATCGAACCCAAGCCATTCCAAAGTCGGCAAGAATTTCCTGATGTCCACCCAAGTCGCTGCGAAATCAGCCCCTTCCTTGTCTTCAAAGAGACACACAGACACGCAGCACCCGAGCGTCTTCCGACCCATGTCGTACTCTCGATTCTGAAACGATAGTGAAAGAAACACTGAGCTTGTAACATCTCACGCAATGTAGATCTACTCCATGGCAACACGCAGGATGCCAATGCGGTATCGCGTTGCTGAAACCTGTTCACCCGCTGACCCAGTGGACCCTTCAACAAGGATACAATTATCACAAACCTACAAGTTTTCCAGTATTCAGTTTGCACATCTTTGACCCTTGAGACAGTTTTATGGGTGAAAAAACGAGGCGAGAACATTTTTTGAGAGTCAAGGGAGGGAAATGGAAGTCTGTCCACAGCCCCCTGACTTCACACTGCCCGAAACAGCGTCTGGAAATTCAACCTCGGAAATCAGTTCACCACGAGTGTGCACGGGTTCTCAGTGAGGAAGGGAAGGTACCCCCTTTCAAAGCCGCGCGAACAAAACTATTGGTCATACACTCTGTGCACAGACATAAAGCAAAAGCCTCATTCTCAATCAAACACTGAATACCCAGTGGGTACAAATTGAGGTAGAAAGAAAACTGTTCGGGAACTGCTGAATATAGCTGCATCTGTGGCCGAGACGTCTTCAGATGCAACGCACACGTGCCAGGTGGACCGCACCACACTCTCAATTATTTTGCACACAACAATGTGTTCTCTGTCAACATGTTTCTTTCAAATTGGGGCCAGCTTCCATCCTGCAAGTTGATCTTTGGACTAAAGTGTGGAATCGTGACTCAGAAAAGTGCACGTATGCACATTTTTCCAGAAACATTCGGGCAATTGGGCGAAAAACTTACCAGATCAATTTTGTCAACGTCGAGAACGCACTCGTCTATTGGCTGAGGCAGTTCTTCATCCATCGTTCTGAAATGACAACGGCAGCACTCAGTCAATTTTAACAGGGCCAGCAGGTCTGGCTGGGTCCTGGCTTGAGTTGTGGGACTCGGCTCTTGCAGAGAGGGGGCACGCAGTCACAACTTGAGCTCCAGCCTGGGCGCAGTATACAAGGATGCATCAATATTTTCTGTCACTCTTCATGCTCAGTGTGTTTGGCAACAGACACGGGTGGTTGATTTGAGACAATGCCAGACAAGTCGATTCTTTTGTCCTCCTCAGTGCAGACTGGCCAAGTGACTTCGCTGCTGAACATGCAGAGTGCCACGAGAGTGTGATACATCCTTGTACGGAATCTAGGATTGTGGTCAGGGGGGGGGGGGCAGGTGTCAGCACCATGGTCACTGGACTGTGAAGCAATCAGGAATGAGACATCGCACCGAGTTCGTATGGATGACCCCACATCTGCAACAAGAAAGCAGAGGTTTTACCCACAAGCGTGTTGCGTTGTCCCCCCACCCACCCCCCACCACCCTAGGGTGTCAATTTGTCCACCCAGCACAGGGCGGACGTTTCCAGCACAACAGCACAACAGTGACAAATCACACCACACAGATTGCAGATCTGTGTCTGTTGGTTGTCGACGAGCAGGGAAAGAAAATTCTGTGTCCGTAAGCAAATAGAGTCCAGACCCAAATTTTGTCACGGCTTACCCCTAGATCTGCCACAGGGTGGTGATCAATGAGTGTCGACACTGACAGTGCCACAGAAGGCTCAATGTGCAAAGTTTTGTGCATCAAAACAGTGCAACACAATGCAGTTTCTAATTGTGTTGTTCTTGATTACCCCGAGGGTGAAATCCGCTGAAAAATGTCAACAAGGCAAGGCCGCAAACATGGAATAGATCTATTCCAGAATTCTGGAATAGTTTCATTATCGCTCACCTAAATGGGTGTGGCCTTTGGTGTGGTGATGAACTTTCAGCATTCACGGGACCCACAAATCTCCAAAACTTATATCTTCGAGTTCACCATGAAAAGTCACAAAGAGACTTCGAACCATTGCACAATCTTTTCAGAAGTTGTGAACTTTTCAGAAATTTCAAAACTTTGGGACTATTGGTTGGTAGTGCCAATGATGTTTTGACAGGTGCAGGTGCTCTGAATGTGCACTCAATATTTTCTTGATTGTCATTCTTTATATTTGTTGAAACCAAAAAAGATATCCAGCAAAAAAAAATATTTCAGCGACATATTTGCCAGTTCATCGAGAAAGCTTGTTTGTGCGAAAATATTTTCCTACAAGACGCAAGAGTCCAGTGCAGAGTAAAGACTTCATCCAAGAAAATAGACGGAGTTTGAGAGATTTACGGATATCTCGTGTGCGGTTCTGGTAATAGTCACAACTTGGACGTGTAACATTTTTCGCAACTTTAATTTGCAGCTGTGTGCACATCATTAATTTCTACATTATATATCGTGCACAAAGTTGGTACTCCACTTTGCCTTGGTACATGAATAGAATGTATTTGTTTTTTTAAAATTGCGCCAAACGGCGGGTTGGTTCGGCGCGCAATCGGCGGATATTGGAAGTTTACGGATATTGCCCCGCGCGCGAAACTCAAAATGTAGACAGGCGCAGCCAGTCTTGTGACTCTCGAAGAACCAGGACTGTGGTCAGAGTGGCCAGATACTGACATTCTCGAGGCTGACCTCGCTCGTTATTGGTCCAATTGGCGCGATTCACGCAGGGGATAGATTTTCAGGGTTTGCAGTCGGTAGAAGAGCTTTCCTTATCGCTATGCGCGCACCTGCCTGTTCTCCAAGAGAAATGTTGCATTCTGTGTCATTGAAATTCCTTCAAGATACTTCAAGCAACATGCTGAACATCTGTGAATCCTTTGGGACCAGGGATATGAACATCTGGACTTGCAGACCAAGAGCACGTCAGTCTCCTAATTGTGCGAAGTCCCTTCAGGGCGAAGCACCGTGTGGTAGTGCAGTGTATGGCAAGGTGGATAAAATGTCCCCTTAGCCCCCCTCCCCCTCCCTAACCCCTTGCCCCTGACCCCCCTACCCCCAGACCCCACCCCCTGGAAGACAAGGAGGAGGACAAGGAAGAATCGGCGACATTACCGGCAAGGGACTTCGCACTGCAGTTGCCTTGAGCACTGCTTCTTGTTTTGTTCCACAGGCAAATTTTGACACGGCATTTTGAACTTGGAGTTGAGGTCAGATTTGAGCTGGACGGTGGTCCAGACCTGATCACCCGACAGTGTTCAGATGAACCAGGACGACTTCCAGTTGCAGTCAAAGCCAAAGTGTCCTCAGCAAACAGCGAACAGACCAAGATAGCCAGGTTCTCGTTTTTACAAGAAAATTCAAAATTGATTCAGGAAGAACTGTGGAGAATTTGTGCAGAAATGTGCAATCAATATTTTCTTCATATCTTCTGAGTGGCAAAAAAGAGCATGTTTCTTGCTGAGATCACCCCAGGTGAAGACACGTCACTGCCCCTGCTATTTTGTGCACCAATGAATGATGAAGCAACTGTTCAAGAGAAAGTGACTTCAGGTTGCACTGATCAGAAACACAAACTGTTTTCTGACAGAAAAAAATTTCAGCACAAATGAAATTCCATCAAAGACTTTTGCTATTTCTCATTATTTCTTTTGTTTGACACATTTCATAGAAAGAAAAATGACACTTTCTTTTGTGTTCCCACCAGCTTCTCAGTGTTTCTTGCCATCAAAAGAAATTCAATGTAAAACTGTGTTGACCTTTTCTGAAAGTGGATTGAGGTGGGATTCTTTGAAAGCTCTCAATTTGTTCTTTCTCAAACATTGAACCACCATCAATCCAAGGAAACACCCAGGTGAGCAAAACAATGTGACTGAGCTGAATTCATACTGTTGATTTCAAGACTGTCTGAACAAGTTTTCCTTTTGAACAGTGACATCAGGCCAGTGTTTAGGACAGGCTTGGGGCTGGTGTGCAGTGTACAATCTGGAAGCTGATCAATAAAATAAATCCATGGACAAAATGATGTTTTCCTTTTGCTTTCATTTCACTCTGATAATTGAAGTATTGTCCTTCAACTTCGCAAAAGGAGGTATAACATTTGCTGAATTTAAATCTTTTCCAAATATTCACCAGAATGATCCCAAGCTGTGGTCTGAGTACGTCTACATGTTCCTCTCTGAGAGCCACAGAAAACCGATTTTTGGTGGAAAAGTCAACCTTGTTCATTTTCTGTTTGAAAGTTTCAAATCTATCAAACTTTTCAAAGCCACAACTGCAGTGACGGAAATGACTGGTAAGTTCTGCAGCAGCAGCAGCAGCAGAGTTGGCAGGCCTTCAGGCCGCATTGTGAGTTCCTACCTGACATATTTTGATTGTGACATTCCAAAAGACCATCTCAAAACAGTGCACAGAGCTGTTTACTGTCTTCCAATACGACTGGACATATGCCATGCACCAAAATGCAGTCGATATCGAATTTTTCATTCATTCAAATGGATATTTATGCTACACAAAGTCTTTTCTGTCAATTTAACATTCCACTCACTTCATATCTCTGCAGAAACCCCAGATAACTGCACATTTGGCAACCTCAGTGTTTCTACTGCAAACCAGTCAAGAAAACTTGCAACGCTTTGTGGGCAGAGACCAAACTTTAATGTGTACCCAGCATTTTCTGACATCACAATCAAGCTGGATTTTTTGAAGTGCAAACTTTTCCAGATAAACTCATCCTTTTGGATTTTGGAGAAAGGTTTGGTTTCAAGTTTTCACAAAGTGACAACTGGAACAAACTTAAAACCAACTGACACTTTGGTCTTTCAGGGATATCTCACCTTCATTTCTTATTTTATTGAAGTTAAAAAAATTGACAAGATCATTTTGAACTTGACATCATCAACAAGTGAATATGTTTTGTTTGATGGTCCCCATGTGTTTGCAAACATTGTGAGATGTCCAGGTGGTGTATGTAGCACAACCCACTTCCAATGTTTCTTGCAAATACTTTCAAACACAAACACAAATGTGACAGGTGTTTTTGGTTTCTCATCAAGAAGGGTTGGAATCACTCACCACAGAAATGTGTTTGATAACAAAATAACAGCCTTGGATTTGCCTGGTAGTGATTGCAGTGGAACTGTTTGTGCTGTTCACATAGTCAGCCAGTTTTGCTGCCATGTCAATGTCTCTGTGAACAAGATGATTTACAATGGTGAATTTCGCCCTACATGTAGACATGGAGGATTTGTTGCTGCAGAACTATCCACTCAATTGTACAAGGAAAATCCAACAATTTGCTCACACCTAAATGAGGACAAAGTCCAAGTCGTACTTTTTATTCCTACAACAGTTCCTTGTTTCTCATTTTGTATCATTACACACATCTTGGCAAAATAGAGCTGGCCTTGAGTTATTCACAGACCAAGTGTACACTGGTTCAAATTGATATGTGTCAAGAGCATTACAAGTACACACAAAAATACATTTCTGACACTGAAGAAAAGTTTGCAAATACACTGCTGGGAGAGTTGTCAGATATCAGAGGTCATGTGATGTCTATGGAGTGTGTTGTTGTGCAGCTCATCACACTGAGTGAAACTCAAACACACACGAAATGTACAGAGGGGTGCGAAACTGACACATCAACAAGGTGTCCCAGTGTGTGTCACACTCGTATTTTGACCCCACGTTTGATAGAATTGGGTATTGAAGTAATTTTCAGAATCAAAGGATTACTGATGCCTGAGACCTTCACACAACACCACAAAATATTGGCAAAACACGACAATTCATGTACCCGTCTTCATGACTGGGTTAGTCTTGAAGGAAAAGTGGATGAATTTTATTTTGGTCAGTCAGACAATGCAAATTGCACAAATAAAGACCACAATGATAAGAAGTGTGCAATCTATTATGAGATAGGCAGAGAAAAAGACGATGCCAAAGGAAAGCCTGTCTACATTCATGTGAGGCAGAGGTCACCCACGAGCAAATACAGACTGATGTTGGATTTTCGTCTGAACCAATATTCAGGAAGCTGGTTTGAAATCCTTTGTGAAATCAAGAATATGTCTGCCTCCTTTTGTGGAGGACACAACTATTTGTCTGCAAGCTTTGGTCTGCCTTTGCTCCCCAACATGAACATTTCTGGAGTGAAACCAAGACAAGTCCGCAAGGGCTTTTCAAATCGGGTGAGTGTACAAAGTGGTTGCCGGTTGGCTCTTTGTCTCATTTTTAGATTTTCTGTTGCAAGGAAAAGAAAGAAACCTTTGTTTCCAAACTGCGTTTAGCTGATAGCAATAATTGTCATTTCAGGGTGAAACTTTGGATCCAATTTTGATGAAAGAAAAATATGTTCTCTCATTGGCATTCAGAACAAATGTTTCAATTGACTTATTGATCCTCCAATTGTATGATTCTCATTTAGATTTTGTAGATATGTCTTTTCACCTGAACCAAACAGTTCCAGAGAAACAAAAACTCATTGCGTTGCCTGGGGGTTCCTTTTATGTGCAGATGAAAAGCCCAGAAAAAGGATTCATAACAGCTTTGTGGATGGATGATAATTATCAAAAATATTTACAGTATTTGGAAATGGAGATCAAGAAATGCAATGCAAATTTGCTGACAAAATTGAAGCCAAGAGATTGTTTAAATTTATCATCTTTTTCAATTTCATCCAACTCAAGTTCCTGTTACTTTATTTTTGTGATGCAATTTGAGTCGTGGTATTGGTACAGGTTTTTCATCTTCAGAAGGAAAAGAAACAGCAAATTTGCCAGCAGGTCCGAAACAGCAAATTTGCCAGCAGGTCCTGGGAACAAGCCTCTGTGTTGTGCAGGCAGAGTGCTTGGCTTTTGCCACAGTTTGTGAACAGGGAAGACTTGGAGCAATTGCTTGCCATGTTCAAATTAAAGATTCCACCACTAGAGGCCCTTTACATTGGACTGACTTCCAGAAACACAACCAAGGTAAAAATTAATATACTTTCTTGTTGTTTGTGAGACAGTTATGGCCATCTTTCCCTCTGAAACCATGTGAACAAGTTGACATGTATGAGACCACATTTTGAATTTACAAGGCATGACAGCTGATCTGTTTTGTGTTCTGTTGGAACAGGACAGATTTGCCTGGGAAAGCAATGCTCCAGCTTCATTTCAAATGTTCAACAATTTTTACTTTGGTCGACTGAATCTGGTTCGCTATGCATGTGACAAAGATGCAAAATGTGACAATCTTGCACATGGGATGGGAAGAGTCCTGCACACCATTTATCCCAACAGGGAAAGACAATCATCTTGTGTGTTGATGCTCTTGTACAATTTGGCAGAAGCAGAATGGGTCACTGTGAAATGCTCTGAACCATTGCTGTACAATGTGTTGTGTCAAAGCCAAGAGAAATCAATAACTCAGGAAATGGTTTTTGCTCACAGCCATGACACAATGTGTGCAAAAAGGCAGATTTACAAAGACAAGTTTTGTCATTTGTTTCTGTGGCACAGTGCTAAAGATGCAGAGACTCTCCCTCTGAACAAAGTTTGCAGTCAGCACAATGCAAAAGCTCCTGACCTTTCCTTGGCAAACACAGCAACTTATCACTTTCTTTTTGATGCAATTTCAACAATATTTCCACCGATTTTACAAGTCACTGGTCCACATTCAGCTTTTGTACTTGTGAGGACCTACAAAAAGTTTTGACTGTTTACAAATTTATGAGTGTTGCTATGTCAGTGTCTGATGTGGAGGGAGTTTTTGTTTGTTTGTCCAGAGAACATCGTGTTGTCAGAGGCAATATTTTCGTGTGTTCAGATGGAGGCTTTGTGCTTTTTACAGCAACATGTGATGGCATAAGTGACTGTCCAAATGACAGGTCTGACGAAGAGTTGTGCCACTGTTCCAGATCTGAAGACCAAAGTGAACACTTGTGCAAAGAAACAGGTCACAAAAAGAAAGTAGGATGTGGTCCTCTGTATTTCTTGTCAGGAAATGGCGTTTGTAGACCCTACACTGTTCCTGAACTGTTTGCTAAGGTCAAGGAGGAGCCTGTTTTTGTGTGCAACACAACTGCCAGAAAAATAGACAGAAGGTTGGTGAATGATCTTGTTGTTGACTGTGGATCAGAAGCTGAAGATGCAAACTTTAAGTGTGATAGATCTTATTGTATTCCCTGGTCCTATGTGTGTGACAAAAAGCAGGACTGTCCTTCAGGGGAAGATGAGTCTGGGCCTAGTTGTGGTGACACACTTGTCTGCAAACACATGTACAAATGTAAGAACACTGTTGAAATATGCATCCATGTTGGCAATGTTTGTGACAGCAACAGGGATTGTCCACATCATGATGATAAGCTTCATTGTCAACTCAAAAATGTGAAATGCCTATTGGGTTGTTTTTGCCTTGGGTTTGCAATAGAATGCAGACACACAACTATCCACTTTGATGGAAAATGTTTCCCATACCTTTCACTGACAAGTGATCATCTGAATGGATCTCATCTTCAACTTGACACACTTTTCAGTTCACTTCCAAACATCAGGAATCTAAAGCTTTTGAGAGGCAACATTGCAGAAGTTTGCTCCACAAAATTGCCACCACATCTCATTCTACTTGACCTGTCTTTCAATAAATTGGCTCATCTTGAAAAGAACTGTATTGTATCACATGGTGTGATTGGAAAGATCAGCTTTGAGAATAATCAAATTGTATTTGTAGAGTCTCAGTCCTTCTTCAACCTCTCCAAATTGTTTGAAGTGAATTTGGCAAACAATCCGCTTTCCAATATTCCTGCAAATCTCTTCAAAATGTGCTCCACTCTCCGAACACTTTCTTTTCGAGACACCAAAATCAAATACATTGACACTGATGCATTTTGTGGTTTGATTTTAGACTCTGTCCTTACTGATGACTATCACATTTGTTGTGTGACTTCACCACCAACAACATGCACTGGAAAAAGACCATGGCACAAATCCTGCTCTGACCTCATACCAACAAAGGAACTTCAAATAATTTTTGTTGTCATATCCATCACAATATTGCTTCTAAATGCCTCATCAATTTCTGCCCATTTGTTGACAAGGACATCCAACATGGCCTTTTCTGTCACAGTGGTGTTCATTAACCTGAGTGATGTGCTTTGTGCTACTTATCTTTGCACTGTTTGGTTGGTTGATCTGGCTGACAAGGACACATTTGCAGCAAAAGAAGAGCTGTGGAGATCAGGCCCACTTTGTTTCACAGCTTGTGGTTTGGTTCTCTGTTTCTCATTCATGTCTCAACTTGTGTTGTTGTTTTTGTCCACATCCAGACTCATGGTTGTGATAAATCCAGTTGATACAGAATTTAAAAAGACACATTTTGTCATCTGCCCCCTGGTGTTTGTTTTTGTGTTGTCTGTGCTGGTGAGTGGCATTGTGACTTTCAGTGTGACAGTGACAACAGATGCACTGTCAACAAGCTTGTGCTTACCATTCATAGATCCCACCAACCAGATTCTCATGATTGAAGTCATTACTTGGTTTGTTGCTGTTATGCAGTGCCTGACTTCAACATCAATTTTATTGATGCACCTATTGTTGGTGAGAGCAACTATTGATTCTCAAAGAGATATCAGAATATCTAAATCAGGTGAAGCCTCCAAAGTTGTGTTGGTTGTACAGCTCTGCATCATAACAATGTCCAATATTCTTTGCTGGTTTCCTGCAAATGGTATCTACATTGCAGCAATGTTTCTGTCCAGTTATCCCACAGAGTTGGTCACGCGGTCAACTGCTGTAGCCATGCCATTTAATTCTGTAGCCAATCCTCTAGTCTTCTTGATTTTCCATGCCAAAAACATTTCAAGAAATGAAACAAATACCAGCAGAAATTAAACATGTGACTTCTTGTCTTCTTCACAATGAGAGCTCAAGAGGCTCCCTTCAAGCCCGCTCCAGCCTTTGCTGAGTCAACCTTACTTTTGTCTTATGTGTGGTGTATAATGTCTTTCATCAACCTTGTAATTCTGCATGTATCCCTCTCGGAAGAGTTCAGTTGCACCAACTGCTTCTTCCCACTGGAGTCGGGGTGTTTCTTCGTACTCGGGAGTGTGAAGAGGAACAGTGTCCTGATGGCTTCTGCCAGATGTCTGAGCAGCGAAACGGTTTCAAACAGGAGTGAGGGAGCGTAGGCTGCTCCAGAGCCCCCAAGTTTACAGAGACAAGAGCTGAGTTTGAAGGGATAAGAAAGACATTCTTTTAGATTTTTTCCCAAAACCCAAGTGTCATGGCTTTCCCAAACAGGCTGGATTTTGACTACTGTAACCACACCAAACCAGTCCTTCCCGTTTCTGAAGTTGGCAGCCTCTCTGTTCTGAGCACTGCGGTTTGGGAAGTAGACCCAGGAACAACAACACACAAGGCGCAGAAGAAACCTTTTGCATCAAGGCAGGGTGTTTGAACTTGAGATTTAGATGTTGCTTGCTGTGTCACTCACTGGTGGAGAAAACAAAAGTGAAGACGTTTGTTTTGTGGGCGTCTGTTAACACTTGTTCTGAGGTGGTGGTCTGAATGAAACATGTTTTTGAGTGGTTTTGTCGTGTCGGGTATCTCAGAGTCATGATGTGGTTCTGTGATCATGGTAGGTGATGCCAGTGGTGGTGGTGGGAGTACACCCTGTGGGCAGCCCTTTGTTCCAACGGGGTGCACACCAAACAGAGAGTATGGTCCTGTTAGACGTCTGGATACCACAGGAGGCGAAACGCAAACATGCCTGCCGACCACCTGTGACGATGTCCCCTTCTACAACTCTGCGATCACAAAACCAGTCATATGTGCTCGCATCATGATAGAAATGGGTTCTCACCCCACAAAAAGGGTTCCTGTTCAATCACACAACTCCTTTCTCGACCAAAGGTCTCGAAAAGTCATTCTGTGATTTCACAGGAACCATTTTTGTACAGTGTGAGAACCCTGTCATCTCAACCTGCGACAGCTCAATCGGTTGCTCTCAAAAGTTTTGGTGAGAAACCTCATTTACAGGGTTCGGGGTGGTCCTCAGGTTGCACTGGCGACACGTCTGATTGGAAGGGTGTTTGCACAGGCCAGGCCAAAATTGACAGCGACAGGCAGACACTTTTGTGCAAAATTTACTGTCTCTGCAAATTAATTTGCTTTTGGACAATAGTGTTTCATGTGCAACTTTATGGTATTCATTCTTTCTTACTTTTTCAAATTTTAATCAAATAGCCAATGCAAAACAATCAATCTGACTTTTTTCGAGACTGTAGGATGCTTGAATCATTTTGTGATCTTGACATCCTCACAACGAGACTGTTTGTCAGAAATACCATGTGACTGAATGGAACTGGTTCAAATCACACAAATTGTAAAATTAATATGGCTTTTGTGTGTGGCACAGTGTTTCCTCTGTTGACAGCTTGTGTACTTGTGGAGCTTTGTGTTGCTCTGCCACAACTGATTCAAAGACACAACACTTCACAAATAGCATATGTGTTCTCAAACAGCCCAAAACTCTGGTTTCAATACATTCTTGAGTTTCTTGAAATGCAGCTTGTGGAAAAAACTTTGCACTTGAACCTGGAAAATTCTGCTTTTCTTCAACTCATGGCAGAAAGCAGTGGACATTTGGTGTCTCTAAGTTTTGCAAGAATAAATGTGGCACACTGCTGCACTGAATCTTGGACATTTTACAATCCAGGGGGTTTGAACATGCCATGTAATAAAGCGCCATGGCTTTCGGACAAAAATATGGTTTTGAAAGCATCAGGCAAACTGTTCAACATGCACCTTCCAAGTGAGCCTATCCTCAAAACAAAGAGCAATCCAAAATGCTATTTTTATGACTTTGTATGGATATTTGATACACACAGAAGATTCCACACCTTTTTGACTTTTCACACTTTCTTATTTTCATCTCAGTATTTCCAGTGCCACATGGGAAAGCTGGTGGTTTTCAATTCACATTACAAAGATGATAACTTTACTTATTGTGGAACACAAGCTGCCTTCAATTTGTGTCCAGCATATTCATCCTTTGTCATAAACATAACAACCTACTTGTGCATCGAATATAAGGTGGTCACATATTTTTCTGTGCAGGATGCAGGTCTTATTCACAGTATTCACACCAGACAACTCTCTGAGAACAATGATCTCATCTCTTCAATCTTGGTGGCAAGAGAGGACATCCAACTAACATTCCTGTTTCAAGTGGCAAAAGCACACTTGATACTTTTGCAGATTCCTCATCATCCCAATGCACTGATTGGCATATTTGATGGCCCATCCACAGTCTTGTTTCCTTTGAAATTCACTGGAGAGCTGTTCCTTTCCTCTACATTCCAATGTATGATACAGATACTAACAGAGCTCAAATTTCTGTATGAAGTGGGAAACTTTTCATATCAACCACAACTTCCAAACATTACCAGGAAAGTACAAGTGTACCAAAACAAAACTATTCACTTTCATGGACATGGTGCAAGCAAAACAAGAGTGTTGAAGGTTTCAAGCAGAAACTATTTTCTCAATATCAGCATTGATCACCTTTCTGCAATGGGTATGAAAGAAGACACTTGTTCATTTTGTGGCCTCCTTGTTGCAGAATTCCTCCCTTCAGGTTTTCATGAGAATCCCACAGTGTGTTCCAGCCATGATGGCACTGTCACTCAGAGCAGAAGCTTTTATTCACACACTGCGTCTGTGATTGTGCTGTTTTACTGGTATTTTCCATTGTGCAACATCAGCACTAAACTTTTTCTGTCAGTCAGCAAGTGTGAGCTTGTTCAAATCAACAAGACACAGATTCATGACTTGTGTACTAAACCTGGTGCACAAAATTCTCACTTCTCTCCCAAAAGAAAGTTAATTGACAAAACTGTCCAAGTAACATACAAAGATTCCTGGGAAATATTTTTGTTCTATGCAAACAAAATGGACATTGAGACATCCCAAACATGCTTCATCATTCAGTTCCCAGATTTGACAGATTCATGTGACTTTTTTCTGTTTCCTGAACCCATTTCCAAACCTGATGTGATTCATCTCACCCTGAGGGGAGCAGTCCAACACAAGTTCACCAGCAACAACACTGATTGCTTGTTGAAACGTCACACGCATGACAGGGGGTTGTTCAACACCTATGATGTGGCTACTTTCCCCATGAAAACATCTCTTCATAACAAAGGAACCAAAAGGGCTTACAGGCACCTTCTTGAGACGATTATCACTTTTCCAAACCAATGGGGACCAGGAGATATCAGGAACTACTTCTATTCCATCAGGTACACTGGTCCCACTCGTCACAGGCATCTCAAAGTGTTTTGTTTTGCAAGTTTCTGGGCACAGCACAGTTGGATGGAACTTGTGGTTCACACCAGGCATGTCCACACAAGGTCACGTCGCAAATACAGCGACATCTATTTTTCTGCACAAGTGCACCAGAAGGTAACGCTCTTTTTGTGCTTTCTTGCAAATCAGAAATACATTAGCTTTGTTCTTTAACTGTATTCAGCAGCTCCCAGCTGTGTCTGGTTGTGAATCCTTTGCACAACCAAAGAACCACCCTTTCACACAGGTTTCTTCTTGAGCCCTGACCACAAAGACATTCTGATTGCAGATTCTAGAAAAGTACAGTCTTGGATATGCTGAGGCAGAACTTGATTATGTTATTGGATATATCCTCAAAACAAACAGAAGTGTTCACCATGAAGACTGCAAAAGCACATTCACTTTGGTTATGGAGAGTGTATTCATCATAAGAGACAAAATAGGTTTGAAACGTGATTACAAAAGGCACCTGGGAGTTTCCTCAATGCCACTCAACAAGTGGAGATTCATGTGTTTGCCTGGAGTGCAACACAACTTTTTAGTTTCCAAGCAGAGAGATATTGCTCAGTGTAAGAATCTCACACTGATGTGGATGAACAACATGTACACCAAGTACAAAGGACAACTACAACTCATACAAACATGTGGCAAAGAGAACAAATTGGTGTCTTGTGGGGCTGAGCAGTGTGATGTCAAATGCTGGAGATTGCTGTCTTTGCAAAACATGAAAAGAAAACGCAGAAGGAAATATCACTTCATGCTGAAGAAGGAAATTTTGAGGCAGATGACAGTGTTTGTTGCTGAGCAATTTGTTATCAAATTTCCATTGTTCACTTGGGCTTCTTCTGACAGGCTGTGCAGCCAGGCTGGTGGACAATTACCGTCGTTTTCTAGCAGACACGAAATGAATGAGTTTGTTGCATTTTTCAAACTTTTTCATGAAATCAACCCAATTGAGGTGTTGTTTATTGCAATTGAGGCAATTCAGGTGCATATTAAACTGGTTGTTGTGCCAGTTTTGTGTATTTTTCTTCTTTGCTGTTGTCTTGGAAGGTGATCTTGTCATTTGTGTCTTTATGCAGGTGGATGTTGTTGTTCCTTTGTCCACACAAACAAAAAGGAAATTGGAACAATTTTGAAAAAAAATACAACAATCGATAACTCTTTTGGTTTGCCTTAGTTGCACTGATATATTTTCTATTTTCTCATGACACAAATTCAGTTGAAGTGTTCCTTGTTGGACTTGTCGAAATTCAGGTGCATACATATATTTAAATTGTTGTGTTGTCAGTCTTGTGCATCATTCTCCCATAAATGCTGTTGCTTTGTAATGTGCTGTTTTCATTTTTGTCTGCCGTGAAGAGTCATAATGCCCACCTTGCAAGGAAAACCCCATTAAAAACAACAAACAAACAAACAGGCGAACTAAAAAATAATAACAGAAGCCAAAAACAAAATAAGATAAATTTGGAACAGACAACAGCAATGTCCCTGTGTTTGGTCGGTCAATATATACATGTTGCACTAGCCTCATGCTGTTTGTGTTTGGCACAGTGCCCAGTTTCGAAAGAATGTGATTCTTTTTTGCTTCCAGGACAAGATAAAGATGAGTACTCAACAACCTGGACCAGTGTCATTCCAACCTTTCCACAACTACAACTATGGATTACCAGAGCCATCTGGACAAAAAGACATGACAATTTTTGACGATCCCAACACACCAGACCTCACTACACTGAAAAAGAAGTCACTAAATACTATCTATCCTCACTTTGCCAGAGGGAGAATGTGTGGCCTCATGGTGCTCACATCATTGGTGGAACCAGAATGGATTCTGATAATGTGTCACTCAAGATTATTGAGTCATGTCTTTTGTCAAGTTAATGTACCAGACATTGAGCTTCAGGTCAAGCAAACACCAGAAGACCTATTTTGTCCTCTTGCATCAGTTGTGAATGACTCCAGATGCTATATGTTTAATTGGCACGCTGGACATTTTGGAAACAACATATTCAAAAAGCATCATAAAAGAACCAAAGAAGACTTTAAGACTTTCATCAGAAGCTTCAAAAATATATTTGCAGCTGTATCTCCTCCATTTCCTCCATTTCTAAATATTCCCAAGGAGAACAATAAAAATGTAGTTTACATGGTTTTCCAAAGAAAGCTCTTGCACTCCATGATCTTCCAAGAGGACTCAATTTCACCAACACATGCTGAAGGCTTTGTCATAACAGAAGAAAAGCATATTTTCATCAATCTAGTTTCTTTGATAACTGTGGTTTGTGCCAAAACAGAGGAACTAATATCAATTTTGTTGTTATGTGATGGCATTTATGACTGTTTTTCAGACATTTCTGATGAAGATTACTGTATTTGCAATCATAGCTCTCCCACATATTGCAGAGAGACATGGCAGGCAAAGAAAAGAAAATGTTCTGAGTTGTATTACATGATTGTTGATGGCTTCTGCAAGAAATATGTTGGGACAAGGCAAGAGTGGGGCTGTACTGAAGATTTTGTCTTGTGCAGCATCAGTGGGAGAAACATTTCACAAAAACTCCAGAATGATTTATTCCCAGACTGTGGATCAAGTGCAGAAGATGAACCTGTCTTGGGAGCTGTGTTGAAACTAGGAATGCAGATCCCCTGTGAGAATCCTGGTGAAATACCATGCAAAGAAGGGCATTCTAAATGTTTCAACGTATTTGACATTTGTAGCTACACATATGATAGTCATGGAAACCTTTACCCTTGCAGAAATGGTGCACACCTGGAAAACTGTGAGGCAGCCAGTTGCAATGTAAAATACAAATGTAGTTATTCATATTGTGTTTCTTGGGTGTATACATGTGATGGCCAATGGCACTGTCCAGATGGAGATGATGAGGCAGTTGATGTTTTGTGTGATGGAAACACAAGGTGCAGGGATATGTACAAATGCAAAGATTCCAGTCAATGTGTGCACTTGGCAAACATATGTGACACAAAACTAGACTGCCCCTTGAAGGATGATGAGCATTTGTGTGATCTGAGAAAATTAGAGTGCCCTGAAAGATGTACATGCCTTGTTTATGCCATCAAATGTGTAAGTTATTTTCCCTTTGTTTTGCCCATTTCATATCCTTTTGAACTCGTATCGCTTTCAGAAACTTGCTTACCAAGCATTCAAGAAGTTTTGGATAAAGTTCCTAATGTTGTAATGTTGAGGATTGTGAGCCAATGTGCAACACGTGTGTGTAACACTGTGTTGTTCAAGAAGCTTCACATTCTGGAAATCACAGCAAACAACATTCACACTATCACAGAGAACTGTTTTGTTAACTCTGTGTCTATGAAGATTTTGAAGCTTGTGTTCAACAACTTAACACTAGTGGAGGCAAGAGCATTTGCTAATCTCACCGGTTTACAGATACTGAACTTGACAGGAAATCCACTTGCAACATTTTCAAACAGCTTCTTGGTAAATTCCTCCATTTTTGTACTGATTTTGGTTCGTGTAGGAAAAGTTTCTGTGCCAATTGATAAAATTTCCCTTCAGCTGAACATCAGCTATTGGATAACAGATGACTTTCATCTTTGTTGCATCGGCTCAGGAATGTCAATATGTCTGACCGAAAAACCGTGGTACATGTCTTGCTCCAGTTTGCTTGCTGAGATGTCTTTGGTTGTGGCATATGTAGTAGTTTCTTGTTTGATTGTGATTTGTAATATCCTGTCAATTTCACTTTTGTCTCAAGAACATAACAAAGGTTTTGCCCATGCCATTGCAAGTATTAACTGTTGTAACCTGCTTTGTGCTTTCTACCTTGTGGTTGTTTGGTCCTCTCACTTCAGGTACACAGTTGCCTTTCCATTTGTGGAGGAATCTTGGAGATCAAGTGTTCTTTGTTTCATTGCTATGGGAACAATACTGTTGTTTGTGCTCCTCACTCAACTTACACTATTATTTCTGTCCTTGCTCAGACTGATGGTTACGATACACCCAATAACATCTTCCTTCATGAAGGTCAATTTTGTGAGAAAAGCTCTTTCAGTGATTGGCACCCTATCCAGTGTGACTGCTTTTTCTGTCACAGTTCTATTTGCACTTGAGGTTGGACAGTCACCCACTAGTCTGTGCACACCTTTCACAGACCTGTCACAAGAAGTGGTGATTGCTCAAGTGTTGACATGGTTCACTGCTCACAGTCAATTTCTAGCATCAATGGCAATTGTTGTCAAGAGCATAATGCTTGTCTGGAAAGTCAAAAAATCAAGACAGAAAGTGAGTTCAGAAACTAAGAGCCACACTTCAACTTCAGCTTTGATAACACAACTGAGTCTGATATCAATCAGCACAGTTTTATGCTGGTTTTCATCAAAGTTGATTGATGTCTTGGCAATGTTGATCAATAGAATTCCACTGAGCATGATCTTTTGGTCTTTGGTGGCATTTCTGCCATTAAATTCTCTGGTTCATCCTATAATATTTTCTGTAACATTTGTAAGAAAGTGTCTGAAGAAGAAGGGAAAATTGCCGTGAAATACACATACCCACTTCATCTGCATCAGGTTTTAATTCAGAAAAACCTAAAATTTGTATGTGTGAATGAATAAATTTCTTGAAAATGTAAAGAATGGCTTTGTACTGATTTTGTAGCTGAAAGGGTGGTGGTGGTCAAAAACTTAGGATTATACAGTGTGGCCACATTGACAGCTGAACAGACAGAATTGGCACCCTGCCCCTCTAAACAGCATTTGAAGTTCTGACGTGCAGAGAACCAACAATGGAGGCTGCCCTTGCCCTCGGAATGCACAAATGCTAACCTGCTTGATGTGCCCGACTCTCAGAGCAATCACCACAATGAAAGTTACTGACCTTTGCTCAAAAGTCACAATTGGCAGCTGTTTGATTTCAGAATTGCTGGAAGTCCCCACACCTGTTGATATTATTACACATGAGAAACAAAGATGTGAACCAACACATAACAGGTGCAGAACCAGAAGACAAAGGACTGAAGAATCAGTTGCTTCCTCTACTGACCAGCTGGTTCTCTGCTTTATATTTTCACTGTATTTTTAGGTGATTTGAATGGCAGAAGACCACTTGGTCAAAATTGAACATTTTGAGTAAGCGGTATTTTGCCATTCCAATCACCTATAGGCATCTAATTGCTAAATCTAGTATGCACTGTGGTGGTCAGGTTTTTGGCACAAATTTTGGGCTCAATGGTCTTTTTGTTGTAATTTAGGTCCCAAATATTGCCCAAGGACTCAAAAGAACAAAATTGAACATTTTTGAATTTCAGTGCAAAAAGTTCAAATTTTGAAATTCCAAAATTTTGGACATAGGGTTCTATTTTGAGCTGTATCTTGAAAGTGAGTGACATTTGAGCAAAGGTGCCCATACATAATTTTCATGATATTGGATGGGCTTTCAGGTCAAGTGGGTCTGGTGTTGCTGTGATGAAATTTTCAGGGGTTTTTAGGAGGTTGAAATTTAAAATTTGATTTTTGGGGGGGAGGGGATGCATCAAAATATGTTGATTTCATGAGGTTGAGAAAATATTGGTGGGTTATGTTTGCAATTGGTAGCAAATAATGTGCATGGTCTCAATTTGTTTTGTATTGCACATGTAAGCCAGGGTTGGGGGTCAAAAATCACATTTTGAAAATTTCACAAAAGTGTGTGATTTTTAGTGTGACCTTTTAGCACATTTCAAGCTTCATGTTCCAACGTGCAAAAAAAAAAACATCAATTCTGCACGTATTTCTCCTTTGCATGTAAGAGAACAAAATTGTATGGTCTTTTCACAAATTTTGAAATGTCTGCCTTGTTCGAAGTCGATAGAGCGCTCCCCAACTCATGGAACGCCATCAACACCATTCTGTTCAGTTGAGCATAAACGATGAGAGGGCTTTCAACTGATTGTTTGAGACCAACAAGACACGAAAATGCCCAAATGGTTTCTGCATTCCTGCGAGGCTTGAAATACAGTCTGAGTTTTCTCCACACCCCAAACCACAGGCGCTAACTTGTGAGCTGATTCATCAAACATAGTTGGAGATGACATCTTGTTTCCTCTGAGCAGGAGGCATATGGGCCTGGGTAGGTTTAGGAGACTTATCAGCCAATTTTCTCAATGTTACAAGGGTGAAGACTAGAGGATTGACAACAGAGTTGAAGGTGGTGACAACAACAGTGTTCCATACCACTATGGTGATGGGATATTCATCACTGTGCATCGCAATCAGGTAGATGACTGAACTGGGTATCCAGCAGAGCAGATTGGAAATTATGACAACCAGTAATTGAAATATCAGAGCCTTGTTTGACTTCTGAACAGACATTGCAGCCTGAAGCTGCTTTTGTGATGATTTGACAGAAACAACCAGATAAGAATATGAAGCAATTATGAAAGTAGTTGCAGAGATTTGAACCAAAGTGCAGAAATAAATTTGGAATGTTATTAGAGCAGACTTTTTCTCAGGGTCAACAAAGGGGGAACACAAAGTGAACAGAACATGCCCAGAAACAGCCATTGTGCCTGTCAGAATCACACTGAAAAGTATCAACACTCCAGTGTAAACCAGAATACAATGGAACACAAAAGTTCTGTTCTTGAATTTTGAATCAACTGGGTGCAACACAACCATCAATCTTGAAAAAGAAAGAAAGCAGAGACTCAATGGAGAAGCCATTGCAAACAACATTCTCACTGCAAAAACCACAAAACACATTGGGTGAGATGCCCATGCAGTTTCTTGCAACACAAAGCTGTTTCCATAAGAAACATCAACAACCCATAGGATTAGAAGATACACACTGCATAAGATATCTGTTGCATTTACAGAAGCTACACTGACTTCAAATGCTCCTGATTGTTTTTTGCTTGTGTGTTTGAGTGAAACTTTTTGCAGCACCAAAGAAACTAGATTCGCAACGAAGACAACTGAAAACAAAGTGTAAAATGTGATTTTGATTGACAATGGACCCAACAAGCTAGAACAAGATTGAAACCACTGTGGCTTTGCTAAACAGGTGACGTCTCGTGACACCAAACAACAAACTTTGTACTCATCAGTCATGACATATATAACACTCAAAGTGGTGAATGAAGTTCCAGCCAAAAGCTCAAAGGTATTATTCTGGATGTCAATGATTTTGATCAGTGGACATGTGTGACACAGATCAGAAGCAAAACTTGCCAAAACATTGTTTGACAAGTTGACAAATGACAGTTTTGGTAAATCATTGAAACAACCTTTTTCAACAGTTTTTAGGTGGTTGTCATTCAAACCAATGTGTTTGAGATGAGGTGCAGCTGCAAAGCAGTTTTTTTGGAGAACTTTCATCAGATTGAAACCAAGATCAACTTTGTGAAGGTGATTTGTCTGCAATTTGCTACACACAGCTTCTAGCATATTGTGCTCAAGGAACAAAAAGGCAAAACTTGACTCCTTCAGCAGAGAAAGGACAAAGAGTTTGTCAGTCTGAGTGACATGAACAACAAGATATGGTAGTTTTTGAAAATTTAGTGGTGCTCTGGAACTAATGTTGTGGCAAAAGAGGACAACTGCAGCACATTGACACTGGGATGGACATTCAGTGGCGTGCAAAACACACAGAAGTTCATCATCTCCTTGTGGGCAGTTATTTTCATCATTGCAGATGTCATGGAAATGAACACATAATGAAGACATTTTACACTTGAACATGTGTTCACAAGATCTGTTTGACTTGCAGGCAACTTCATCAAAACCTTGTGGACAATTCCATTTCCCATTACAAACATAATGCCATGGAACACAGTAAAACTGAGGGCATTTGTATTTTCCATTGCATTGAAATGCACTGCAGTTTTGCAAATGGTCACCAGTTCTGCATGGCACAAGAAAGTTTTCCTGATTCAGCATCAAAGAGCAGATTTCTGAAATATGGTAGCATTGTCCTGTTGAACACACCAACTGCCCTTTGTTCAGGCACATTTCGGCTTCTTGTGTTGCCAAGTCAAGAGACGGATGTTGATCAATCTGATTGACAGCATTCTCAATTTGGTGGGTTGTTCCTGCCCATTTGTCTCTGGACTGGTCTTGTTTTGTGTCAAGAGCTGGATAATATGTGCATTTTCCATCTTTAGTCATTGCAAAAAACTTGGAACAGACGAATTATTTTGAACTTTGAGTGGTGTATTGACAGACAGGTGTGAGGGCCTCATGGTCGGAGCATTTGCAATGATTCTCATCTTTTGGAGGCTCTTCAGGGCAATCCTTCATGGCATCACAAAATGATGTGAATGAAATATAGATGCGAGATTCACACGCAAACAAATGTCCTCCTGTTGTCCCTTTGATTGGACCTTGCTCTGTGTCGAGCAGTCCTTGATACAATCTTCCAGGTTTGATCATTGTTGTGGTAATCTGCTTGAAATGTGCATCAAACAAAATGAGTTTTGTCTTTTCACAGTTGAGAACAGGTGGAAATGTTGACTTCACAGTGAAATAGATGAATTGAACATCAAACTTGCCGCTTTTGCATGTTGATTTGCCAGATCTGTATTGAGCCTTGAAAGACTCAACCCAAACAAAAACATGGCAGACATTTTTTACCAAAACACAGTGTTTGTTGAAGTTTAGGTCATTTGACATGTTATGAGCAACATAGCGTAGTCTGGTGGCTTCCTTTGGCATGCACATGACATGGTCATAAAAGGCTGTTGTTTGGTCAAAAGGGACCAGACTCCACTCTGGGTAAGCCATGTTTGTCAGCAGCAGAACCCCGCACTTCAATCTGTTTGGCTCATGAGATTGCCTAATGTGCTTCTTGCTTTCATGTCTGCTTGTGATCAAAATAGTTTGTGCATAGAAAGAACAGTTCTCCTGGTGGAACTCAGGGTGCTCGAATTGCAGTGTGTAAGAGGCAGTGGACACCAAGCTGTGGTCCTTGAATGGATGGAAGGTGACTGGGTCACTGTTATCCCATAAACTCTGACCCTGAAACAGAACATGTACATATATGTGTGTATGTGTGTGTCACAAAAGTAACAATGAAACAAATTGTTTGTTACTGTCCATACTTGGAAAAATAGAACACTTTGTTTTGGTTTTGCTTGTGATGCTGTTGCTGCCAAAGCTATAAGGGTGATGAGAATGGGCAAAGCAATGAATTTGGGTGGTGGTGGCCATTGCACAGATGTGCTGGACATACTAGGCATCGTTTGCGCTGAGCAGACAGTGGGGTATATTTCACTTTGTGCAGCCCACACCCATCTTCCACAAGGGATCAGCTGATTGCTTCTGGTCACCTGGTGAGCGAGTGGGCATGCCCCGGTCCCGAATGGCAGCATCAGCTGCCTGGGTCTGTACTGTTCTGTCCCTTTAAGTGTGAAACCGGTGAGTAAAATGTGTAAGAAACTGTCCGCTTGATCCACTGGATCTCGCAAGTCCGGCTGTCACACGTCTGTGACAGTTGTCCGAGTCGATGCGGCGGTCCGATAACCAACGCAGACTTTTTGTGCCAAGCTGTTGAGTCAACCAGAGGAGATTGCACTCTGCGCCCTGAGTACTCACTCGGACTCACAGCCGCTTCCTTACATCTGGGCATTTCTACTCCTACCTCACTTGTGATGCATATTTATGTAGCCGAGTCATTAATAACCATAGTCTTTTTCTGTCAGTTACATTCTTCTTAGAATTGTATTTATGGACCCGATAATGCAACTTCCAAGTACAAGTTCATCTCATGATTTATCACAGTCAACTGCATCGGGATATGTATCATTGTCGGCAGAACAGACTCTCACTCACTCACGCTTTTCTCGGTCTACACTTTCACCATCACCAACGTCCTTGCAGTACCCACATTCAGAACACAATCTCCAACTACAAAGTGCACGGGGAACCTCAAACCCCTTTGCTGGGCCCTTCCTGAAAATCATGGGATCCCATCAGTGACAGAAACAACAGGAGACCAGAAGTCATTGAAAAGGCAACGTGTTGGAAATGTTGCATCAAGCATCCCAAAACAAGAACATTTTGATTGGAAAAGTCTCTTGTGTCACAAGCAGGATCGAGCTTGTTTGGACAAGTACCCTTTCCAACACAGTGGCCTTTTCAAACATGTTTGCTGGCTGTGTGAATTGTGTGGATTCAAAGCCTAAGGTTCACATGCAAGTATTTTCACACAGTACCTTTGGGTTCCAAATGAATCCAAGGAAGACCACTTCAATTGGAGGTAGCCCAGCACTGAACTTGAGCATGTGGATGAGGTCCTGCTGCTCCTCACTGCTCCTGATGATGGGAAGAGTGTGTCCAGGCAGAGCACTGCACAGCATGTAAGCTTCCAACCAAGAAACCTTTGAAATAATTGGCTTGTAGCACTCACGTCTGGTTGCATAATTGAAAGTTTGTGATGCCAGAGAGTGCATAATGATGAACTTCAACTTGTGCTTGGGATGCTGGATGTGGACGCAGTCAGCACGAATGTAACATCGACGGCTGTATCTCTCCAGGTAGGCCTCAACACGACCGTGGAGTGTGTGCCTATCACTTCTAGCAGTCTTGCCTTTGGTAGTTTCACACTCCATGAAAGGAGCTTTTTCAAAGTACCAAAAAGAATGCTGCCGAGGGCCTTCACTACCCCCACTGTAATGCAAGTGATGAAAAGGTCCCACAAGGCATTTTGATTTGCTGCTTATTGTTTCGGGAGGGCATGGGAGCAGGAAGAAACACGTGTCTCCTTCGTCGGTCATCATATCCGCGAATGTGTCTATAAAAATGGAGGTGTAGTTTTCCAAAATGTTTTGTTCCCAAGCAAGAAAGAATGACGCTTTGTGATTGTTCATATTTTCCAAAGTTATGTTTTCTGGTTTCCCAGGCAGCATGATGAAAAATATTGGCTCTCGTTTGGTGAGGGAAATGTTTGATTTCCACAACAAAAAAACTGGATATTCAGACACATGAACACGCTTGCCTTGTCTAGGATTATTGAAAGAATTTTTGATGTTCACTGTAAAATCCACCTCAAAGCTGGCTTTAGTATCCAGGGCAAAGACCATTCTCTCATCTTCATGAGAGCCTAAACTGTGTGAAATCCTTGTAGCCTGATTCTCCAGCTCAAAACTTACAAACTGGTAAATATTTGGCATTTGCAAGGGCAAAACCTTCATGTGATCAGTGGCATGAACTTGGAGGTCCACCCAACTGTGCAGTTGATTCTGCTCAAACCAAACTGTGAAGGCAGGAGCGTGGTCGTGCTCAGTTGGTCCTTCTGCAGACAGTGAGGCAGAGAAGGCAACATGTTTCTCCAAGTAATATAACTTTTTCGGGGGCGGGCGTATTTTGTATTTGCGATTGTACACTGTTGCTCTGTGAGTAATTGTTCTCAAACTGAACAAGTTTTCAATGGGACAATGATTCGAAAAAAAGCACGGCCTTTGTGTTGGTGCTTGAAGCACTCTTCTCATGGTATTCAAATCACTTGATTTCTTATGAAAAAACACATTCTCACAGTTGCCTGCAAAACATCAGAAAGAAAAAAGAATCATCCCCAGTCTGGACAAAATGAAAACTTATGCTGCTTTTGAGTTAAAATGTTTGTATCACCATGGGTTGGGTTTGAAATAAAGATTTGAAAAGGAGTTGCGACTGTTTTCTGTCCTGGTCTGTGTTGCTCACAGGCTATGCCTCAAAGGGTGTCCTGAAATGTACCTGACAGAAATCCTGATATAAAAACTTTCACTGTTCTTGGTTCACTGACAATTGGCTTGATTTTTCTGAGGATACAGCTTTCCATGCTAAATTTTGATCCTCTCATTATTCTATCCACCACAGTTGGAAAACTGGTGAACTGCTTCGTATCATGGTTCAATTGCACCACCATGCACGACTCATTCTTGAGATGAATATTTGCATTTGTTGTTGCTCTATCTATGTCCAGTCTGGCCAAGCATGGGTAGTGCTTCCCCTCCTTGGAAGGAAAGCAGTTGGACTGCAAGTGAGGGGAGCTTTGTAAGAAAGAACAGTCCATGTTGTTGGTGAGCTCACATGGATAATTGAACACACATATGTTAATTTTCATCACTTTGCATTTTGTTGTGGAGGCACTAAGACTGATGCTCACATGTCCATACTCTGAATATGCGTAGAAAACAAGCAGAACAGAAGCATATGAAGAGTACACTGGACGATGTTTGTACTGCTGATCAGCGTGGCAGACAGTTGAGAGCTCCTGCGCTGAAGACTGGATTTCATACACTGCTAAGCCAGCATATAGGCAATCAACATTGACAACCCCTTTGTGCTTTATGTTTTTTATGGTTATGTTCACATGGAAAGAGGATGGAATTATTTCCACAAAATAAGGGTTTGTGTTGTTCACTTTGGTCTTGCTTGAAAACACAATTACAGAATTGTTTGAGTTTATTGTAGATCTACATTTCTCATGGGCCTCAGGTCTACCTGTAGCACCAGCAATAAGATTCATTCCTTGAATTTTGGAGTTCAAAGACCAAACTGTCACCAGACATTGAAAGGTTGTGGTGATGAAAACATATTCATTGTTGGTCTTGAAAATTTGTCCAACAACTTTGTTCTTCTTCCCAGGGCCGTCGTGCACATGAAACTGAGAAAATGGCTTCTGCGTTGCCTGTCTCACTTTCAGTTGCACCCTGTAAACTTTGAGAAACTCAAAATGAAACCAAAATAGTGAAATATCCATAGAGATAAAATGGACACCCAAACTGGGTTTCTTGGTGATGTTGTTGATATTGTGAGAAAATGAAGCCAATGTTTGCTGATCTATTACAGAATACATTGCATGCACATCATACTGCACTCTGGGCTCAGCTTGAATGGTGACCAGAACATTACAGGAATGTGTGTAAATATCTACCATTGAATGTGTCCCCCAGAATGTGAATGAAAAATTTGCATCTTTTACTGCAACTGAACCAATGTCTTCTCTGTAAAAATTCATGTAGCCAATAGCAATTTTTTCAAATGTCACATTCAGAGCAAGATACATGCTGAGTTTGAAAATGACTTTTTCTTCAAAGCCATAGAAATTTATATCACGATTTGTTTGAGGGTGCGTTCCAAAGGTGGTGAGTCCAAAAGTTATCCTCAAAGCAATTGTTGGTCTTGTGATGATCTCAGAGAATGTGTACTGAAATTGAAAAAAGAAGATCTTTTTTATCAGCCATGATTCTGAATCCAAAGAAACCTTGAACACAACAGGCAAAAACAACAAAGTCCAAAGATGTCCCAAAATGATTTGCCAAAAGTACTAACAGGTATTGGTTTGTTCCTGTTCAACAGGACAAATGTCAAAGGTCAATCATCCAAAGCTTCATACATGAGCAATCTGGTGTGACATTTCTTCTCTTGTGAAGTCCTCAAAAAAAAAAATGCCTTGTTAGTCAAGTGTCCTGGTGTCTCAGAAAGCTTTGAGTGGTGCTCTTGGTGCTGAACATCCAAACTTGAAAGTGTTCTGATGAATGCTCTGATGAAATGAAACCATTTTTTGGATGGATTGCTGTGTAAGTTTCTGTTGGATGCAGGTGGCATCATGAATTCCCCAGCAATATTGTTACATAAAATTAGTTCCAGAAAAATGAGTGCATGGAAAGATGTTCCCTGAAGACCCATCATGAGGTGTTCACTCTTATGTGCAGAATAACTTTTGTGAACCTTCTTGAACTGTTCAAAGGCCTCTTCAACTTGTGTGCAAGTAGCAGGCGGTCAAAACAGACCAAAATTCTCCTGCTTCATGTGAGTAGATCAGAGAAATTGCAGTTTGAATGCAAGTTCTTCAATTTCATGAACAAAAATGAGACTGACTTGTTTTGAATTGAAAGCAGACACCTCACACGTCTCCAATGACAGCGATCCAACAGGATGGAATTTGAGACTGAGTCCCAGCACACAGGGAAGACCAGAAACTGGATACTCTCCTGACAGATTCTCACCAACCAAGAGAAAAGTGTCAATGAAACAAGCCACATGGAGACAACACCAACTGAACCTTCTTGCACCATGGTATGGTGTGACCAGCTTGGCAACAATATATGTCATTTCATCTTCAAAAATAAAATTGGATGGAAATGCAGAAACATATCTGACTCTTGCTCTGGCTCTGGCCCTCGGATGTGTGCAAACTCAGCAAAATCTGCATTTGTGGTGCAGACCCTGGAAGTGATGAGTGAACTCAACATCATGACCAGTTTTATCACCTATCACTCCCATTTAGACCAGGGTAGTTGGCATTGGAATCAAGCCATTGGAGTCAAGCAACACAAACAAGACACCCACTCTTCCAACATCGGACAGTACAGTGTTCCCGCCACGAATATTCTGGGTGCAATGCGCTTCTCTCTTTTCTCAAAACTCCGAAACGGACCCGTATGGCTGCCTGCCAGTTCGTGTAGAACTCTTGTTTCTCTGTTTCAACACAAGAAGGGACAAGAAGTAGAGAAGTGGAGCGTTCATTTGAACCCCATTCTCTGGTCTTATGGAGTTCTGTTTGTCGTCCTTGTGAAGGGCATGTACCTCGACAGTTCAGGGGTGCAAAGTACGACGAAATGCTTGTCAAGTCCAATTTGGGTGGATTCGCCAAAATTTCCTTGGGTGTGTCGCAGTCAGTTTTGTAGAATTTCAATATCAAGTCGTGAAAGAAACGTTTATGTTTCAGTGGGCAAATAAAGAATCCCGTGTCAGTACATGAGGGGTGTGAATCAAACTTGAAGGAAAATCACCAAGTGCTGGTTCTCATGAGACTCATGTGTAAAATCAAAGCTAAACATCTTTTGCAGTGTGCAACATTCGAAACAGTTTAACTTCTTCAGTTCGCTTGAAGAAGAAAAAGTGTTGTGCATGCATGTGTCCTTGCTCCAAGTCATGTCGATTTTTTCTGGCACAAAATTTGCTCTTTCCAAATTTTATGAGACTCTGAGAGGAAAGGATTCAAGAACAAAATGGGCCAACCATTTTCTGAATCTCATTTTGAATTTGTCCACATTTTAGAGAGTCCAGATCACACTGCTTTGAAGCAACTTACAGAAAGAGAGGGGCATCATCATAGTATCCGTGCAAAATTTTCACAAACTGTTTGCAAAATTTAAATTTTAAATGCTTGAAATTTGTCCAAAAAAATATTTTCTGTCAGATCACTGTCACACCAGTATGAGTCAGAACTGGGGGAGGCTGTCGGTGCAATCTGGTGTTGTCATGCTCAGTCTCTTGGGCTGCAAGTCAACTTCTTTGGTTTCTAGAGAAAAGTCACACTGGATTCATACCATCTCAAACACAAAAATCCTGGATGCAACAGGTGTATCCACTCTGAAGAAGTGTTTGCAAAACTGCGTTTCTGTGAAGTTTTTATTGCATTTTGGAGGAATGAAAAATTGTGTTCACATTGACTGCAACTCCAAAACTTTTAACGTCTAGATTTCACTGCGAAACAACTCAAAAACATCCAATGTGTGAGACGTGCATTGGAGTACGTATCTCAACAAGCCGTTTTGTGAAACGAACAAAACTGTGTTTGCCTTATTATGTATGCCATAAAATGTAAGAATGGTGTGAAGTTATCACTGATGAAACCTTTGTTCAGCCCTTTTGTATCATGTGAATTGATCAATGTCACATTTGTGGCAATAAATTCTGAATCTCTGTTTCAACGCCACAGCAAAACGTTCTTCCTCGTCTGGAAGCAATCAGAATGAGTCGACATATGCACCGTACGAGTACTGCAAAAGTACCTATTGACTCCGAAGTTGTTGGACTTCAGTGACAATGATATCTCCATTCTATGGGCAAAATATTTCACAAGATTTCTCGACTTGACAATTCTCAATTTGAGCAAAAATGCACTTGAGCATATTCACAAGGTTGCGTTTACCGGATTGTCAAAACTGGCTATTTTGAACATTTCTGCCAACAGCTTGAGGAGCTTGAATGGAGAGTCATTGTTTGGATTGAAAGTCACAGTCTTTGACACAAGAGGAAACTTTTTTTTCCAGGACATTCATTCTTGTTCGTGCTGAATTTTCCTGTGTTCCAGTTTTCCTGACTGACGATTTCCAAATGTGCTGCTTGCATTGAGCTGCAGATTCCTAGTGTTACGTGGTTTCAATGCTTCATCTGTTTGTTCTTCTGGTTTAATTTCAACCAATTGGATCAGCACGGAGAGAAACAGCACACATGAGTGGCACAGTCCACAGCAGGCACACACAATTTCACAAAATATTCATTTGGTGCTATTGCAGAGGAAGAAAATCAGCCTTTGTCTTGGACTCAAAGAAGGTGCTTCAAAATGCATATTTCTCAGGGCTGTAGCCACAAACACAGCTGGATTCACAATGGAGTTGATGGGCATCACTGTCACAGTTGTCCAGATGAGCATCTCAGTAGGATACTTGGTCATGAGAAGTGAGGAGAGGTAGATGGCACAAGAAGGAAGCCAGCACAACAGGTTTGATGATGTGACCAGAGTCAGCTGAACTGAGATCTTCTTGGATTGATCCTCCTTGTTCTGAGAGGCAGCTCCAGTCAGCTTCTCTGCAGACTGCTTCAGAGAATGTTGCAGCTTGATGTAGCAGATTGTAATGAAAGCAATGGCTGATGTTTGACTCACAGTGACATATGTTGTCAAAATTGCAATCAAATTGGATTCATTTTCTGGGTCAATATAGGGCAGACAAAATGAAGATGGAATTCTTCTGTTTCCAAACACCATTGACAGAACAACAACAAACATTGACAAAACCACAAAAAAGAAGATAAAAAAGACAAGTTTGCCCACAAATTTTGCTTCTTTAAATTTTGATGAAAATGGAGACAAAGTAACTCTCAATCGTGACAGAGCCATCAGACTCAACAAAACTGGAGATGCAACGTTGAAAGTCAAGACACACCAGAAAGCTGCGTAGCATAACGGGTTTTTACCCCACAGTTTTTGTTTGATAAAAAATGATTCACCAAACACAATATCAGAAACTGAAATTATCAAGAGGTACGAACCACAGAACAAATCAGAAATATTAATTGCTGTCACTATGTATTGAAAAGGAGTGGACCTTGCTCTTTGCAAATACAATGAAAAGAAATTGAGCAAAAGGGTGAGAAGAGAAACAGATAGAATGACAACTTTCATTGACAAGTTCGGTACAAGATTGGAACAAGTTTGGAACCACATTTTGGTTGCGCTACACTCAGTTATTTCTGGGACAACGCAACAAATTCGATAATTGTCAGTTTCCAAGAAAACTATTATCATGAGCACAAATGTTTCGTGTTCGATCTCATCCAAATCATTGTCTTGCAAGGAAAACATGCTCAATTGATGGCAACCACTGAACATATCTTGTGGAATGTGAGATAGCAAATTGCTGGAGATATTCAAGTACTTCAAGGAAAATAGATGCTTGAAAGTTTGCGACTCTATTTTGCAAATTTTGTTGTTGTCAAACTTAGCAGCTCTTAACTTGTGCATTGCATGCAAACACCATCTTGTCAAACAACTCTGCAAATTGAAACTGACGTCAAATAACTCAACTTGGGGTGTTATAATTCCACACACAGAATGTATCTTGCTTTTCTGCAAAGAAAGATAGATAATTGACTGAAAATTGAACTTCAAAATGCCATTGTCAACAAAAGAACAATTTGACATAGTGAGTGCCTGTAATTGACAGAACATGATCTCAGTGTTTGAAACATCAAAAGTTACATGTTTGCAATCGGACGCGTAAACAAGGCAATGACACCCTGCTGGACATTGGAACCTCGACAAACCACACATTGACTCATCTTCCTCCTGTGGACAATCGATATGACCATCACAAACATTGCTGATGTGGATGCAAAGGTGGGACTCATGACACATCACTAATTCTCTACACTTATGGTGTTCCCTGCACCTTTTCTCTTCAAATCCATTTGGACAACCCCATGTTCCATCACATACATAAGTCCAGGGTACACAGTAGGAATCAATACATTTGAACATTCTGTTGCATTGGAAATCTTTACAATTCTCAATGTGCCCTCCTGTTCTGCATGGTTGCAAGTTCTTTGACTTGTCAAGTCTGTAAGAACAGATCTCACTGATGCTGAAACATCTGGAAGATCCTACTTTGCAAGGCACCTGTTCTGGCAAAAGACAAGCCAAGCGCTCACCATATTTCAACAATTGCTTGAGGTTTTGTTCATCTTCATCACCATTACAATCAACCACAAGATCATTGACCATGCTTCCATCAATTTGATATCCATTTCTACACACAAAGATCTTTGATGTTGTGTTCTGTATGTGGAATCTGAACTTATGTGGAAAATATGACCTGTTCAGAAGGTCATAATGGAAATATAAGTTTGAAAAAATTGTTGTGTTGGACAATTTGTTGTGGAACAATTTACAATGAGTTTTAATTGGGTCAGATCCGAAGCAGACACAACCAAATTCGTCTGAGGCATCTGGGCAATCTGTTTTACCATCACAAACGTATCTCCTCAAAATGGACACGTTTTCACAACGAAGCAACAACTGGCTGACATCATTTGCTGGTTTGCTCATTTCAATCATCAACTTGAATTCAACGTTTTCTGCATCATGAAATTCGTAATTTTGGGTCTTTTTGTTGTACCAAGTTGTTTGTAGTTCACTTGGCTTTGATTTAGTCAGGAGCATCACAGGCTGAAATGGCACACTGATGGCATCAAAGATCCTCTTGAGATTATCCAAAAAAATCAAGGGATGACTTGTGGTTGTATCTCTGTTTCCTGAAAGCCCTTCAAAATGTACACACATCTCATCATTCAGTACAGCCGTAACATGACACCACCTGCTTCTGTAAATTTGGTTGAAAAATGTTGTCACTTCAGGCGGAATATTTTCTCTAAATTGTGAGCAGAATATGTCTTTGAGTATTGATTTATGACAGTTGACATTGATCCATTCTGGCAGAGCCAGATTTGATATCAGCATCATTGTGCATGAAAAATTCCATGTGACGTCTGGATAAATGCTGGACTGTGCTTTTGACAAAACATCAGAAATATCTGGGGTTTCTACATTTTGACTTGTTGCACTTTCGTCAGTGATAATATTTCGTTTTGTTGTCACAATATATTTGTCAATATCCTTTTGGCTGTGTTTGGAATTGGCCCACATTTGAAACACCAAAGGACTTTTGCCTGTCCATCTGTTCTTTGTGCTTAATTTAAGGCCAATAAACAAGGCTTCCATTGAATGAAAATAATGGTTCCCTCCTGACCATTTAAACAGAGCAAGTACTTCTTCCATTTCCTCCCTTGAGTGAAACTGTGGGAGATGGGCCCTGTATTGTGCACATTTTTGTGATGCATTTTTCCAAGACACCAAGTCTGAGTTGGAAGGATGTTTCCCAAGAATCACTTTCTTCACAAACAAATAGTGACTGTGCACACCTGTTGCTTTCAAGCAATAGATGGACTCCTGATCAGCCATTTCACAACTCTTGGTGAAACTTGTCTCTGTAAAATGATAATTTCTGTGCACCTTGTTTGTCCAATTGACACCAAATTTGTTGGCAGCAAACTCAAATGGAGTTGCATCACGTCCCTTGGATGAAATGGTGATGTTGCACAATATCCCTGGGACTGAAATATAATATTTGTCGCCCAGTTTTGATCTCAGAACAGTTTGACTCCAAGTTAACTTTTGTCTTGTGGAATATAAGCCATATCTGTCACAGCCTGGTACCTGCCACTTCCTGAGTTCACATTCCTTCGTGGCCATTTTCCCTTGAATAGAAATTGTCTCTGTTGTCATTGTGATATTCAGTGAGTACTCTTTCTTGTATTTCCCTGCTGTGAGGACCAACACTTTCTCATTGGTATTTGGGACATAGGGCAGTGCTTGAATGGCTGAAAAATGGGTTTTGAATGTCTTTTCTGTGTCTATATGTCTGGCCCAGTTGAAAGTTTTCACGTCTTTTTCTGTTAATTTCCACCAAACTGTGATGTCCAGCCAGCTGCCGAGTGTGAGACTTGGACCTCGGTAATTGAAATACACCTGAAATTGTTTATCACAAGCAATTGATGATCAAATAAACTTGACTTGAATCTTGCTCATGCATTTTGTACATGTGTGAGGCTATGAATCCTGTTTCATCTGAACCTGTGGTCAATTTACCCTGAAGAACATCAACTGCATGCCTGACGCAGAGAGAAAAGTTCTGGACACTCAAAGAAACAAACACATGATCAGGAGGTTATTTACCTGGTGGTAGTCTGTTACATCAAGAATGTGCACATCTACATGATTTCTTAATGTGAGTGATGATTGCTCATGAAGTTGATTACACTTGGCAAAATAACCAAGACTGTAACTTATTGCTTTGGAAAAGTTCAGCCCACTGTCACAGGTGGTGGTTTTGTTTTGCACCAAGCAATAATGATCAGGGATGCCAAAGAAGAGGAAATCATGATCAAATGCTGTGCAGGGTATTTTGTCAAAGGATCCAGTGATGTGGTACAATGTGGCTTCACCATGCGACATTGCAATCACTGGTTTGATTTTAAAATCTGAGGGAAACCCTTTCCACTTTTTGTCAGTTCTCATTTGTATTTCGAACACGGCGCATGTGTTCTTTGCCAAAACAAATGTCATTGTACTTCCCGGGCGTGCATATGAGATGTTGATGTCTTTTGTACCTGTCACCTGAAAATTGTCATGAGGGTTTATGTGAAGAGGCATGCACCTTGTGACCCAGATTGTCAGTGAGTATTCCAACTGGCTGTATTGTGCGTAGGAATACAACACTAGTACCATGGAATTGTTTCTGGAGTACAGGAACTTTCTGGGCTTGGCAGCATGTTCATATTTTGCTGGTGATGAGCAGTATCTGTATCTCAAATCAGTCTCATTTGGAAAGACCTCAGTTGTTGATTGTGCTGTGTTGTACAAAACCGAGCCACCATAACCACAGGTGTAATGGTTGGTCCCTTCAAAGCTCAATAAATTTATGGAGACATTGACATGCAATTCTCTTGGGGCCTGAATGAACAACACACAAATTCTCAATATGTTAAACAAAGAGTTTCTGTGGCTTGAAATGGTTATCATGGTTTTACCAGTTATTTTCACAATTTGTATGTTTCTGTTGTTTTGTGTTTTGTATTCAATTGTTTGATTGGTCAACTCCTGTATGTACAACTGTGTGTTGTGGTGTAGTTTTATCAGGCATTGATTGGTTGACACATTGGTGAGTGAATCAACATCCAGTGTTGGGGACAACAGGCCCGGACCATCGTGCAGGGTCACTTTCATTGGCCCACCAATTATTATGACCAAATTTTGAAATTCAAAGCTTGTAATTCTAAAATAATGCAGAAAATGTCCTTTTGTGCCAAGGCAATAAATATTCACTGTGTCCAAAGCTGTCTGCAAAGTGTTACTTGCCCCTGCTTGTTGCAGAATCATGCTTTCAACAAGGTCAACATGTTGCACTTGAAACACAATAGTTGCAATGATCCAACCAACTTGACTGATACAAAACTGAGCTTGGTAAATGAATGTCACATCAAACTTGGGATAAAGGTGGAATTCAGGATACGACAAGCAAAACGTGAATTTGTTTGGGCTGTTTTTGTCTTGACTCGAACTTACAATAAGTCCATATCTGCAGAAATCGGGCAACACAAAACTGCTGTGGAAATGTTTGAATGTGATGTTCAGGCCAAGCGTGGCATTGATATCAAAGGAATACCGACTGTGCGACAGTGCTCTCAAATGCATGTAAAGTTTTGTGTTGAAGATAAGTTGACCAGAGACCTTCTTCACTGTCAGAAACCCATATTCTCTTGTTGCTTTCCACTGAAGAGTTTCATTTGCATATTTTCTGAATAAATTTTCAAGGAATGACAATTTCAACAAGTACATTCCTATGTTATCCTTTTTTGATATTCTTTTCTTCATCGTCACAGTGAGATGGTACACCTCTGCCTGTATGTAACAGTGCCACACCCCCAAATATCTGTCTTTCAAAGTGTCGTTCATGCTTTTCAGAAAGTCATGAAGGTATTGACTTTGATGACCCATCACAGACAACCACATCAGCATGAAAATAGGAATCCACACTCGGCACACTGCAAGGTCAACTTCGCAGACAGGAAGAGTTGAAGAAAAAGACCGATTTGATTCCTGCGAAGCTGTTTCGATTTCAAAAATAATAATTTCTTCTTTGCATTGAGCAACAACTGCTGTGAATTGTTTTCAGTTGTGTCAATAATATTTTGGAGGGTGGCACAACAGAGAAGAAAAATACTTCAAGATAGATTTTGATTGGAAAAAGGAAAAGGCCAAGGGCAATGGCAAAGACAATGAACAGACACAAGACGTGAAACAGACACCTGAACTTTTCTTTCCTTTGACAGTTTGCTGAGGGCACTTCATTTTGTCCAGGTTAATGCAGGTCACAGGTGAAATTCTATTGATATCCTGTTCACAGTTAATTTCCCTTTCTTCACCCAAGAAGGAATGCCTGTGTTCAATACACTCAGCATCAATCTTGGCTGGGGGATATTTCTTGGTCGCAGTTTTTCTTCCAAAGAGCCAGACCAGAACAAAAGACAAGACACTGTTTGTGCAACCATCACAGGTTACTGACACACAAGAATCTCCAGCCTGTACCAATTCGCTCCATTGGTGTAGTCATCTCTTGATGAATGCATCCCAACAGAAGCCAAACTCTCCCAAACTTGTCTGATAACGCTGGATAACCCTGCAAAGGGCAGAAATCAAAAGCGAAAAGATTACTGGGAGATTTTGACAAATTCAATGTCTGGGGCTCAACTTCCGAAGCCTGCTCTGCAGATATATGGTGTGCGTGATACTGTGAACTTGTCCTGCATGGAGTTAAGAGGATCATGGCCAGTTTCGTCTCAGAAGGAGGGATCAGATGACTTGGCTGGGGTCCGAATTAGGGAGCATTCCTTTGTGGGGGGTGGGGGTGCCAGGGAGAGACAAGTATCTCCAGAGCTGTGGGACCCTCGACGCACCCTTGAGAAGCGATGGAACTCAGTCCCAGGTTGGTCACTTTCCGTGTGTGTGTGTGTGTGTGTGTGTGTGTGTGTGTGTGTGTATGCGTGTGTGCGGGCGTGTGTGTGTTTGTGCGGGTACGTGTGTGTGCATGTGTGTGTAGTGTGTGCGCGTGTGAGTGTGCATACATGTGTGTGTGCATGTGTGTGTGTGAGCACACCCTGCAAAGGTAGGTGTCCGAGTCCTCGGGCATGTCGTAGTGTGTGTGTGTGTGTGTGTGTGTGAGAGTGTGCATGTGTGAGTGTTCCAATGGGCCGC
>JAAUXT010073542.1_pt1:20000-37214 | contig 37214 bp, 38 predicted proteins | sample 7278171 | NCBI WGS metagenome assembly JAAUXT01 (sample SAMN14350112, study PRJNA611818) | marine sediment metagenome | isolation source: surface marine sediment (1.8m) | place: French Polynesia: Moorea | collected 2018-08 | reverse complement strand
TGGAACAAGAGGATCTTTTGTGGGGTAAAGGTATCCTGGGTGAAAGCACTCCAGATCAGTTGAGGGAGACTGTCCTGTTTCTCCTCGGAGTAAATCTGGCTTTGAGGGGGGGTGATGAACATAAGCGACTTCGCTGTCTGGGGTTTAACCCACAAGTCACAATTCACAGTGACAACAGTGGGTCACGGTATCTACATTTTCAAGAAGATTTGACAAGCAAGACCAACCAGGGGGGGCTCACTGGTCGCAAGACATCTCCACGCTCTTTGAAAATTTATGGTAGTGAAAACCCGACGAGAAATGTTGTGCAACTCTATGAGAAGTACGTGTCGCTTCTCCCCCCTGACTGTTCAAACAACTCTCTTTACAAGTATGCCCTGTCTTCTTACAAGAGAACTGCTGCACAATGGTATTCAGATCATCCAGTTGGGGTGAACATGTTGAAAAGGGTGGTGGGGTCTCTGTGCAAACGAGTGGGCATCAAGGGGAAATTCACCAATCATTCTCTTCAGGCTACTTGTGCCACACGCATGTTTTATGCAGGAGTCGACAAACAGGTTATTAAGAACTTCACGGGTCACCGCAGTGATGCTGTAAGAGACTACAAATGTACCAGTGAGTCCCTCCTGAAGTCAGCGAATCAAACTGTTTCTGGCTCGGTCATGAAGTTCACCCCGGAACCGACCTGCACTGTCAGTAAGGCACCTGAGTTTGACATCGACTCTGTTTCTGTCAGTGAACCTGATGCACCTGAAGTGATTGTAGAGTCAAGTCTTGGTCGAAAGACTCACAAGAACAACTGCCCAATGTTGTTGGCTAATGGTGAATGTGGGCCTCTTTGTTCCATGTTGCACACGATCGACAAAAAAATTCAGTCAAAGCAAAGAAGGTTAAATTGAGTCTCAAATTTTGGCGTGATAAGGCTCAGTGATGTGTTTCTGTTTGAATGTATGTTTGGAAATATTTGACTGTTCTGTGTTGATTGCAAGAGTTGTGGCGTTTTGTGTGTTTTGTCCCAGTTTGGCAATAAATATTGCACGCAAAGGGTTCATTACTGAAAATTATTTGCACGCCCAAACAAAAGAAATCGCCCTCAGAAACGTCGCAGCGTTCTGTACTATCATAACGTGTCGTTCAACAATTTGTGCAACACACAGAAAATGGAGCGTCGGATTGCGACGTTGTGGTCCACTTGCTGCAGGCAGGCAGACAACAACATTCCGTTTTGCATTGGTTTGTGTGGCATGTGGTTTTTAAAATGACACGTATGATTGACTGTTGGATGGCAAAAATCTGAAGCCTCGGCCTGTTCCGACGTGGATCCATGAAAGCAAACCAGATTTACCAATCTTCGTCATCTGGGTGAAGGCATTGGGAGCACGAGCGTATCTGTCGGCAGAGAATGATTTCACAAAGACATCCGTGGCCTAAGTTTCAAGCCACACGAACCTTGTGTGAGTAGACACCGTATACGTGCATGCACAGCAAGTTGACATCGTCCCCTTCAACCCTGGGGAGGCACCATCCATCCTGGGTTTGCCCCCAATGTGAACTTGTCCTGTGGGTTCCACGAGTGAACTTTACATGCTGTCAGGCTGTTAAACAACGGATGCGTTGTGGAGATTGCCAGTCTCCGTAGACAACCGCTCCATCACCAAACATTTCATTTGAGCTCCAGGCAATTTAAAACATGCACACCTGCACTGCAGAAGCACGAATTTCGGAGTTTGTTGCGAAGCCATGAAAAGAACCGAACCTTTGCTGTTACAACCCTTGCCAGACAAACAAGAACGAGGACTTTTTGTCAGGAGGTCCTGAGGCACCGGGCGTCTCAATCTACTGGAAATGCAGTGCATATGAAGTTCAGGTTTCGTTGCCACTGTGGTTGCTCGGAATCGTAAAAGCACATGAAGGGAACAACATGTCGAACAAAGCAAAAGGATTGTGAAAAGAATGGATCTATTTCTATGCGCTGACCTTATTCACAGAACCAGTTAATAATGAATGTGCAAGTGTTCTGCATGGATTGCACGCTCCGGGAGATCTGGCTGCATGTCCCTGATCACTGTGCATAATTGGGCTGATGACCTTTTCTATGACGTTTGAAAATTCCACCGTTAAAATATTTAACGAGAGGCCTGTCATGTTGGGCGGATCTGAGATGTGGTCAGAAGAGTCACTTCCCATGTTCGGGGTCCTGTCTCCAGCGCAAAGAAGATTTGATTTGTGGATGGTGATTCGAAAGCGGCACAAACTTGGTGTTTTCCCCGGGTCCATGGCTCTGGATCATCCCCTGCAACAAATGTGACCTTCCAAGGAGCCAAATAATCACGTCGATGCAAAACAAGCTGGGATCGATTGATCGAAAACTCCACACGAATCAGTTGGCAACGGGAACTTGGGGAGCTTGGGGTCGTGCAGATCAACAGACTGACCTGTTCTTAAGAGTACGCATGAAACAACCAGCCCGAAAGGTTCGTACTTCTTTTGTTCGGGAAGTGCAAATTCTGCACTTGATCCAAATTGTGGCCAGTGAGTGTCTTATTTCTCCTGAAACGAAGCAGTGTTTGTTTTCATGGTCCTTTGTGGAGGGTCAAAGTTGTCCTGTTTCAAGTCACGACTGCAGTTTGACATCTCATGACTGCACTCTCCATGACACTGGTGACCGAACCTGAATCCAGGAGCGCAGCGTCACGTGGTCTTAGTGAGCAGGAATGTATCTATACACTTTCCACCTGCAGGATCCCTTTCGCAATTGGCTCCCGAGACAAACTAAACTTGTCAGCTGTGTCGCGCTGTGTGGCACGACGTGAGGAGAAAAATTATCCTTGTACTTGCTGTACTCGTACATTTCTCGAGCTCAATACGGTTACCGGGGCTATTGACGCTCACACGAACACTCCGTGCAGTATTCTGTTGTTTCCATAATAATGACACAGAGGATGTGTGGAATACCTGTCAGCTGTATGCATCAGATTCACTGGAACGTGAAATCTGTCCAGAACGCGGAAAATCCATGCCCTGCTAAGCCGCTGGGTTCCACACACACCTGAATATATACGTGTGATAAATGTACTCACGTGTTCCATCGAAGCGAGTTGCGATGGTGTCTAGAAAGGTGTTCTGCGGGGCGAGGAGTCCCTTGCGCGCTGGCATCTTGTCTGTCCGCCCGTGCGCAGCTGAGGTGAGGGGCGGGGCTGACTGAGCCCGGACTCACACGAAGGTCCCTCCGGTTGAGTGGGACTCACTGGCCGCCGTGGAGGTGGTTCAGAACTGAGCTCATTTGGGGCTGCTCAGAGTAATCCGCTGATCCGTTCAAATTTGTTCAGTTGACAAATCAAAATCTTTCTTCCTTCATTCCAGGTTTTTCGAATCTTGTCAGGCAGCTCACAAAGCTGGTTTGAAGCGATGAAGCACCAGCTTCAGCTGAAAAATCCTCCACCAGAAACGTTTCAACTGTTTTTTTCCGGTGTCAATTGAAAGCAAACATTTTCCTTGTTTGTCCAGCTTTCGTGAAATCAGTCAATGTTCTTGCACTTCTGAAGGTTTGTCATTCCATAAATCACAAGTTGTGTTGGGTGCACGCCCATTACATCTGGGCAGGTTGTTTGCTGCGGGTGTCTGTAACTATCCTTTCGAATCGTCGGTGCCATTCTTGCTTTTTTCCAAAGAGAATAAGTTTCAAAGCACAAAGCTGTTGTCTGGAAAACCACGCGTTTTCTCTGATTTTTCTGGCTTGGTTTTCTTTACTTCTCAAACGTGTCGGCACCTGATGTTTGATCAAACATCGCTTCAGCCCATCTGTTCACAATTGTTAAATAACTTAACATTCCACAGGCAATTACAGCTGACAAAATTGTCCAATGTGACTCGTGTTCAATGGTGATTAATTTGCTCTGGCTCATCCACTGCCATTGTCATGATAACGTTGTCATGGAAACCTGCAAAGCAACGAAGATGTCTCTTCATGACGAAACCAGCCAAATCAAGCACCTGGAAAGAGAAAACAAATCACATGACCAACTGCGGTTTTGGTGTACTTTCAATCTTCTGATAAGCGGAAAAGGCCCAGGTGATTGAAATCAAGGTGACAGTTTCAAGTTGGCGGGGTCAGACAACTCCCTCATGCTCCGCTTTTCTGCGCAACAGACCCAGAGAACAACTTCTCAGTGCGTCAGACCTGAGGACGAGGTGCCATCCTCAGCAGTCCCTTGTCCCTGGCCCCACCCAGACACGAGACAGAAAATCGGATTGTGGCTTGGAGCAGCAATGCCTCGTCACTGAAACATGGTTGTTCCTTGTCCAAAAACAAGGAGCCAAAAAGGACGCACAGCACGGACTATCAAATTGAGTCCCGAATGCCACTGTTCTGCTCTGATTCAGCACTCATCCATGCATCCCAAATTCCTACGAACCCTCCCGTTTCTGTTTGTTGCGGGACGTCCTGAGAACCGCAAAGCAAATGGATCCCCTCTTGTCCCAACTCACTTACAGGTGGCTCGGTTCCTGCGAAAACTCGTTTTTGGAACCTGTTGTTTTGGTGGGTTTTCTGTCAATGACAGATGGAAGACCCTTTTACGCTTGTGTTGTCTCACGCGTTGCCCGCAAACAAGGTCACCTGAGGGATCACCTGAGGGAGCGGAAAATTCGTGGTTTGTGCAACGAGTTGAGTGATCACCACCAAATGTTTCAAAATCATGCTGGAAAACTCAAGCTGTGTCTTTGTTTTCTGGGGCAAAACCAACAACGTGCGTCCGAGTGCAAAGAGACAAATATTCGTGCCGGGGATTTTCTGCTGCTTTTGCGAACACAGCTGTTTTCCTTTCTTGATGAGTCTTGTTACTCAGAACCCCAAAAACAATTCATTAGGATGACAGCAATTCCAGCGAAACAAACAAGCAGTTATGCAGGAAATTGAGCCAATCGTAACTGAGTAACAATTTTTCATTGTTCTAAACAAACCGGGATGTCAGGACAATTATTCTTTCCCCAACAGAAGTTGTTCCTGACACAAACAAGCAAAAATTACAGGACAAATTTTCATTATTAGATATTTTATCACATGAATGGAAATGAGTGTGCCAACCCGTATCAGTCACGGAATAATTAGATCTTTTTACATTCACTACGTGTTCAGAATACTCTCCAACTGACCCAATTCATGTTGTGTGGCACTTCAACAATTGATGGTTCAAGAAATCTATTGCACGGATGACGTTTTCTGTCTCGAATTTTGTACTCACCATTTGAATCTCGATTGCTGCGCAATCTCGACCCAAATTGTGAGTATTCGTCTTTTGTACAGCGTTCAATAACCCTGTCTGAATTGTAAAGGCAAATTCCTATTTCAGCTCGAACCACGAATATCGCACTCTGGAACAAACGTGAAAAGCGGTCCTGTGCAGCTAGAGACAGCAAGCCAACCTGAATATCGTTTGATGCATTTGAATCCATTCTGTCCTTTCAAACATTTTCACAACACGCAAAGCGGAAGGGAAGCCACGAAGAGGCCTCATGCGATCAGAGGCTCAGGCAGGTCCACCCGGCCGAGCCGCGAGATTACCGACCAAAGAGATCCTGATCTTGTCAAGCACCTGATCTTTCAACTTCAGTGTGTCTTCTCACGGCTTGGACTGACATTCGCAACCATTAATCGTCCAGAACGTTGTGTCTCGTTTGCATCGCCCAGGAAAGGATCTGACCAACAACGTCATGTCCACTCTGCTTTGGAAGCCGAGCAACAGAACGAATGTTCAACTGATCATCGGCCTATTTCCAAAAGAAAGTGCCACTCGCTGAGTAGTGGTCGCAAATTGACCAGCAAATCGCAATGACCTCGATCCCCAATGACCTGAATGACAAAACACGCCGGATTTATCACCTGCAGATAACACCTGGGGCAGCGGTGAGGCCTAATCTGAAGCCTTGCGTTTGCACCGTAATCTGGAGAAACAGCACTGTGAGAGCAAAAGCTGAGCACAATGTTGCAATCGCAAGAAGCGCAGGCGCCGATGTTTGCGCTGGTGTTTTGCGACAAACTGGCAAATTTGTACCATGTTGCGTTCACAGTGTTTCAACAAGCTTCTCTTTCAGAGCCAGGTCACCTCTGGTCTCTGTTCTCTTGTTGCTCCGTCTTTTCTGGTCTATTGTCCCCACGAACAATGAGCGAACTTCAGATCACTGTTACAGAGGAAGCTTTGTGGTCTTATGCTACATGTGCAGTACACAGTTTCCCTTCTTGCAGTGTGATGTGCCAATCCTCTCTGGGTGTGGAGCACCAATCGAGGAAACAAGGGCTTTGTTTACTTCCCTCCCATGTAAATACGGCTCTGTAACCACAACTGAGGCAACAGTTCTTCCATGCACAGCTGAGAATCCGAGTTTGAAGGACCAGCCCAACCGTGCATGTGGTTGTCTCCGAGACGACACTCGAGGGCTTGCACCCACGGCTGGGCTTGAGTCGGTCTCTTGAGTCGGTCTCAGCAGCAAAGCATTTCCATTGGTGAAAGAGGGAAGTTTCGATCTGTGAAGTTTCTGACCAACATTGTCTTTTCTGACCTGAACTTGTGTCGATCAAGTGATCTTGATTCCGGCTATTTTCTGTGTTGTGCATTGTGTTGTTCAAGGCGATCCAACCACAGAGAAAGCTGTGCGGTCCAATCCAAGAGATTTTGCTTTCAAGGAAGCAACTTAACGCACGACAGTGCCAAAGTGACCAAACACACATGTCGTTGTTCTGCACACTGTGACGTTGTGCAAGAGGGCTCGTAAATGTCCTCCATGTCAACTGCACTAAAATGATCAAAGTTCAAAACCTACCTTGATTTCAAGAATGCAACTTGCAGTCTTCAGTAAAGGTTCCAATTGCAGTGAAATGGCTCAACATTCGTCGTCAGAGTGCCAGGACTGCAACAGATATCCAACACTGTGTGAAGTTCAGCTTCCAGGCCTGCCATAGTCCGCAGATCTGAACATTCATAATTTATTGGTTCAAAAATGTGACTTAATCAAATGTGCCACGCGCACACAATTCGACAAATGGTTCAGTTTTGACAAGTACTGCATCCAATCAATGTCAAACTTGCCACTTGCGTGCATCGAGATCCACACACGTACGCACGTCTGTTGGACTTGAGGTCTCTCAATGAACTTTATTCAATACATCTCCACAGAGTCCCAAAGTTTCCTTTGTTTCTGTGAGTAACAAGAGATGTGTGTTCGGTGAGGATTCCACAGAACGAGCTACGGAAGCGTCGTGATGTATAGAGAGTTGGCCATGGCTGCCTCCCTCCCGGCTGCAGTGTTTACGGCTACAACTCCCCACTATCCACCTATCTGTGTATCTACCTATGGGTAGAGCTCCCAACTCCGTGTGTGTGGAGTGGAACAGCTTTGCTCTCAGGTTGGGACGCCCTCTCGCTCAGTCGGAACGAAACGAAGCTGCAGAGAGAGCACTGAGCGCAGAAGCTGTGTGTTCGCAGAATTTCTCCTCACGCGCGTGTTTTGTTCAGAACGTATACACGTTGGTGCCAAAGTGAAGAGCAAAAATCCCCAGGAGCTGCAATTTTAGTTTCAAGTTGCCAACCAGGAGCAAGGGATGTGTGCGTTTTAATGACTTCCGCCAACTCTATGTTCAAGAAAATCGGATTTTGCGTGTTTGCAACACTACCCGTGCATGCACCCACACAAAAACAGGTTCGCATCCGCGACACCCAGACCGGAGGGAGTGCATCCCGGTTGAGCTCCGAGAACAGAATAAAAATTTGTTCCCTCCTCTTTCGAAGTGCACCGCGGTTACACTTAAGAATTTTTGCAGAAATTTGTGACTCGAAAACAGCTCAAATTTCAAGACATATGAGTTGATTCTTTCCTCGTTGCCTCGAGCGGTGCACCTGACTTGCGCTGCCATCACAAAATGGAAAACAACGACACCTGCTCGCGAGGCATTTTCTGGGGGATGCCCAACAAAAATCGAGTTCCACGGATCCTTAAATCTTTGGAGCGTTTTCAGTCTTCTCGTGCAGGTGCTGAATTTTGCCTGCCGCGCTTCACGCTGTTCTTGAACAGAGCCTCCTTGTGACCAGCATTGGCCGTGATAATAAGAAGCTGCCATCTGGTTTCCTGGATGGCAAACCAACCAGGAACGAACGAACGAGAGATTCAATCTCACTCTACAAGTCTCCCCTCAAATATGTAGAAATTGAAAGAACAGCACTTGAGGCTGTGAACTTGAAACTTTCATTTCCCATGCCAAGGGTGATCATTTCTTGACAATCGGTCGAAGCCTTGTCTGAGGGCCTGTGCAAGCTCTCCGTGGCACGAGACGAGAAAGGTTTCTGTGGGTTTGTGTGAACAAACAAGGTACCCCGACGCGCCAGGCTGCAATCAAACGAAAGTGCCTTGTTTGCCACAGCTGTGCAGGAGCTGATGTGAATATCAGGTGCAAATCCCGCGACCTTTTCGTTCTTTTTTCAACGTTCAGCGATCATATTTCCCGACTCACCGTCTGAAAAATATTGAAAGGAATTTAAGGGGGAAACTGTCTTGTCGTGACAAGTGGAGTTCATTGTGCAACACACGATTCGATGTGTTTATTCGGTCAAATTGAATGAGATTCTATTGAAACAGTTCGTGTCACGAAAGAATTGTCCATTTCCAAAGACACTCGTGAGGGATGTGCACCATGATCGACTTCATTGGGCTTCAGAGTGGCAGGCTCCACGCGTCTTGGGCCCTCCGCAGAAACCACTGTTCGCACTGCCAGGCTTCGAAAAGGAAGCAAAATTCCAAGTTTTTCAAATTTATTCATGGACCAAAATTCCAAGTTTTCAAAATGTGTTCAGGTGCGACTTTTTGTGGCAAACCCGGACCACTACTAACTTTTTTGGCAAAAACTGAAACAAGGGCCTGAGGAGTGAGCTCTTCTGACGCGTCAGCCCCCCTCCCACCCCCAGGTTCTTTGTCGCAGGAGCACAATGTTTTGCTTTTTGACGCGTCACTTCCTTGGAATCGGACCCACGTGAGGGTGGCTCCATTGTTTTCACGTGAGAAATATGCCAAAAAAGTGCAAACTTCCTGGACCCTTTGGTGCCCCAGGGTTCTTGGTGCATTCTCCTGCCCTCGATCAGTCTTTCCAGAAGAAGTGCGCACGTTTTGAGGTGGCAGTGGGGTTCATATCGTTTGGAAAACTGCGAGAAAGAACGCTTTGCAGGAACAAATCAACCTCCTCCCAACTCAACGTATCACATGCGCAAAATTTGTCGTTGCGTGAAACTTGGGACGTATTCGATTGCACCGCAAACAACCGCAGATTTGCGGTTGGTGTGCAAGCAATCGAACAGATCTTGTGAAATAGCCCGCAAATTTCCACTGCAAACAGTGGAGGCTCACTTTTGATGGTTCAGTCAGTTTCGGGTGGGTGCAATCGAATAGGCCCTTGGTGTCCACTTCAAATCCGGCCTGAAATATTTTTGGTTCCCAAACATCGTACAAGCAGTTCTGAAACCACGTCAGTTTCTCCAAAAGGAAGAAAACGAATTTAAACAGAGAAGATAAAAGTTATACAAATATTTGGGTTTTCCCGTTGTTCAGTGAGCTCCACACGCCTCGCCTCAAACTTCGGCAAGCGACCAAAACAATATCGTTTGAGGCTCGCAAAGAAGCGGACCTCCCAAAAACTGTTGGTTTCAATCAAGAACTCAAAAATTTCTGCGGGCTACAATTGTGTCTCTCGCACAGTCGCCACAGTCTCAGTCAACCAACCACACTCCACAGACGCCTCCGGATTTGGCAGCAGATCCTTTTCACTGACTCGTGAATGGCACAAAACCCGGTAGTTGTAATCTTGCTGCCTTTGCCTCGTGTTGCAAATAGGATGGATGGTCCCGAGCATTCTGCAAAAAATTCCCATTTGCAGTTCCCTGTGGGCACAAAATGCGTGTGGCCCGAAACTAAGAAGCGATACAGAATTTCAGGTGTGTTCCGGACAGATTTCGCGAGCACACCACAGCAAGCAGCCGAACATGAACGAAGCGTTGCTCTGCGGCGCCTCCTTTTCGTGGTAACTTGTCGGACGCAGAAACGACAGAACATGACATCAGTGACTTTTTGTGTCTCCACTTGAAAAAGAGTGAGGGATGTTGCAGGTGTTCTTGATTGGTGAGTCTCTGAATTTATTTTCAAACGAGTGACTGCACCTTGTTGAGCGGTATTCCGCCGTTCAAGCTCCAGTGACACCAGTTTGGGTCAAGGTTCAACAGGTTTTGTTCAGACCAAGAGAATTGTTCGTCACGAATGTCATCGATGGTAGTGATGTTGTTTTATTCGAGCGCCCAGACCGACCATCAACTGACGGCGTCTTCCTCCGTCTGGCACAAGGACCACCGATGGTATGGTGAAGATAATTCAGTTGGATTGTTCCACTCACTCCTGTGCACGATTGTGAAAACAGATTTATGCTTGAAGAACAGCCGCGTGGTGGTAGGCACCCACTCTCCGGGAAAGTGTGCAGTCAAACCAAACGCATATTGGGTGGATGTTGATTGGGCGGAACCGGACCCCGGGACAATACGAGGGGACAGGAATGTTGTTTGTCGAAAGCTGTATCCAAGAACCTGAGTCGCGTCTCCAAACTTCGGAGTGAGGGGCGAGCCGCGAGGTCCCAAATGTTCCTTATTGAGGGCTGAAGCAATGTCAAGGTGCCCCTCGCCTCCGGCGCTCTTCTGTGGATCCGCCAATGATGAACCCGGTTTTGTGACAGGAAAACGCGACAAAATAGAGAAATCACCCTGAAAACCGCCTGCTTACTCTCGCTGACCAATTGAGAATGCTTCACGATTTGAACTGCATCTCAGATCTCTTTCTCTACAGATGCGTTTTGTGCAAAACTTTTTGAAATCATATCCCGTTGGGGTCGCGGATCATCCCTCGGTCTCTTTCATCTCATTTCAACATGAGGAACTAAAGTGCATGATATCTGCCAAAGAGAGGGCGGAGCTCGGTCCCGGTGATCCTCGCTTGGAACAAAACCACGTCGAGCCTCGAGCCATTGCAATGCGATTGTGATGTGTTTGTAAGATTGCCAAAAGGTCGAGGTGCTGCCGACTCACAGTCCATCAACGGGCCGACGCCCAAGGGGACCCAACTAAAGACGCCTTCGTGGTGCTGTTCTGGTGGCCCATGTCAAGATGACCCCGTCACGTTTTGTTTGTTTTCTTCAATTTCTTTTTTCGCAGCGGTTGTTGGGAGCAGTATGATGGTGGCGCACGCCTTCGACAAAGAGAAGAACTTCACGCTCAGTGGCGACTTCCGCCCCGAAACGATCCCGTCGGACGCAACGCGCGTCACCATCACCAACATCAGCACCCCCATCATCCCCGGCTTCGCCTTCAACCATTTAACCCGTTGCACTGAGATGAGGATTATCTCCTGTAATTTTACGAGCACAGACCCCTTGGCATGGTGGGGTATGCTCTTGCTGCATACCCTTCATATTGACACCGTGGGTGGATTGGAAACAAACAATTTCTCGTTCGGATTCATGCCAAGTCTTTCCTTGTTGTCCATGCACAAAACAAGCGCAGGAGAACTCAAACGGTATCTTTTTTGGGAAACAAAACGCCTCCGTTCAGTTGATTTCTCGTTCAACAAAATATCTGTCATACACCCATACGCTTCTGTTGTAACTTTTGAACTTGAAGAGCTGCATTTGCACCACAATGAAATTGAAGAACTTCAACACTTTGCATTTGCCAACCAGACTTCCCTCCAAACGTTAACTTTGAATCACAATAACATTTCCAAAATCTACCGTCTGGCCTTTTACACTCTGACATCACTGCAAAGGCTAAACTTGGAACACAACAACATGAAAACGATAGAGTCTCAAATTTGGGTTCATTTAATTTCGTTGAAATATCTGCAGTTGAACAACAACCAGTTGAAAACACTTCCTGCTGACGCCTTTGCTGGACTGGTAAATCTGGAACACCTGACACTGACTCAAAATTGCATTTCAGTCGTAGAGTCTTACGCATTCAATTCCCTGGATGCTTTGAAAGATGTACAACAAGAGCCTAATTCTGATCACAGTAATGCGCGGTACGCTTCAAGTTCTCTGCAATCATTGCAACTGCAAAATCAAAACATTTCAACAATACAAAGAGAAACATTTGCAGGCCTAACCGCACTGAATCACTTGGATATCGGTCAAAATGACTTGGAAATTATCAAATCAAACACTTTTGCTGACTTGTCCGTCCTGCGTAGTTTGGGTCTGTCTTTCAACAAAATAACTGCACTGTACAAGGACAGTTTTCTTGGATTACAAGGATTGGCAGTGCTGGATTTGAAGTCAAATCAAATAAAAATGATTGAGTCTGGTGCATTTCTTGGCTTGTATTCTTTGACAGTGTTGCATCTGCAAGACAACAAACTCACAAAACTTGAACCTGGCACATTTGCTGGTGTTAACAATCATATTTTTTCACTGGATATGAGCAAAAATAATCTCCAAACCATGAGAAAAGCTGCCTTCGACGACAAATTTCAAAATCTGTTCTTTTTGTCTGCTGAGGGGAACGCAATAACAATCATTGAGGATGGAACCTTCAATTCCATGTCGAACTTGACTGTTCTTCGTCTTGGAAACAACAGGCTGAACACGCTGCCAGAAATTCACGGCAACGGTACGTGCATTGCGTCTTCCAAACTGTACAAGTACGTATTAGTTGCATCAGAGCTCGCTTGAATGATCTTGGGGAGACCCAGGATATTCAGAGAAGCTCAACGCGAATCCCAACAAAGACCAAATTTACCACAGTCATTTCACTTCGTGGTGGTAAGCAGGACCTGATGGGGGATGCCGCAGGATCAGTTCTTGATTTCACACAGAACAAAAATTGAAATCAAAGCCTTGAGGTTGTGGAGTTGTGGACATGAAACAAAATACATTCTTCCACAAGATTTTGCAACGTGATTGCAGAACTTTGTGGAAGAAGGATTGTTCTCTTCTCCCTCCAGCTAATCGATGAGAGCATTCATCCTGCCCCCGTTACCTTGAAAAGTGAACATGTCCCCATTTTTGTGCCAAGAAGAAAGAAGGGACCTTGACGCCAAGACCCCTGTGCCCAAAACAAATTTACCGCATGGTTTTGAGCTTCCGCGGGCCGTCGCTGATCAAGACTGAGGTTCAAGCCCCCTACCGGTGTAACGAATTGGCCAGACACCTCAAATGAGGAATCACGGTGTCTGGCCATTTCAAGTCCCACCTGAAATGGCCAAACACTCGACAAGGCTCTGAGTGGCATTTTCGGGGGGGGGGGGGGGTGTCGGGCCATTTCAGGTGAGACCTAAAACCATGAGACACAGGGTGTGGCCATTTTAGAAATGAAATGGCCAAACACCCATGTCCGGGTTGCCCTGTCTCCCCATTTCGTTGCACCGGGATCTGGACCCGGTAGCACTCGCCCACTTCGCCAGATTCACTCTGCATTCGCAGCGAATTCCTTTCCAGGTCATGTGGGACTGTATCTGTACATCGACGGAAATCAACTGATCTGCGACAGCCGTCTTCAGTGGCTCAAAGACGGAGAAGCGCGAGGCTGGCTCCACCCCAACCTGGTTCAGTGCGCCAGCGGCGTAATCTGGGTCAACGTCACCCTTCCTGCACCACCACCAGGTACACCAAAAATAGTGATGTCAACCCATTGCTGCTGGAAACGGGTGACATTAAAAACGGGTGATTTTGTTTGGCACGGTACTCGTACCAAAGGAAAAATTAACTGCGGTCCAAAACCAAGTGATTTATGAAACCAAGCGAGAGTGGATTCCATGGAAGTAGGTTGAATGTGTTTCGATCAAATGTAAGGTTTTCTTGCAGACGTGTGCGTGGAGCTGGGTGGTGACCATCTTGCCTCGACTGAAACACATTTTCACTGTCACTGTGACCCAGGTGAGTACTGCTTGCTTCTTTGTGTTTTGACCAAATGTTTGCTGACCACATCATTTTCAGAAAGAAAAGTGGAATATGTTTCTCTCTGTGTGTTTTCCCCACAGAATTTGTGCAGTTTGGATGTGATGAAGTTGTTGAATGCTTCACCTCAAGCAGCAACTGTTCAGTTTGTTCCATTGGAAACAAAACACTCTGTGTGTGCAACTCAGGCTTCCATAGTAATGGTTCACATTGCATCAATCTGAATGAATGTTCACAACCTGATCTGCATTCGTGTCCAACAAACGCAAACTGTATTGACACTCTGGGTTCCTATTATTGTGAATGTCAATCAGGCTACACGGCCAATGGGCAGAATTGTACAAACATCAATGAATGTGATGATCCTGATGCTTGTTCAGCTCAAGCCACATGTGCAGACACAAAAGGATCATTTGAATGTATTTGCAACGAAGGTTTTGTAGGCAGTGGATATGCATGTGAGAACACAGATGAATGCCAAAATGGACAAAATAATTGCTCACCTGATGCTGAGTGTTTTGACACAGTGGGCTCATACTTGTGTTCATGTAAACATGGTTATGTTGGCGATGGAGTGAATTGCTCACCAATCAAAACCTGCACCATAGGAACCTTCTTATCTCAAGATGGAACGTGTATACCTTGTCCTCTAAACACTTACAATGACAGACAGGAGCACATTTTGTATCAATGTTTCCCTTGCCAACCTGGATTAGTTACTCAGACAGTTGGGAGTGTGTCTGGTTTGCAATGTATTTGTGGGTATTTTTCCTTGGTTCAATTTCAATTTTTCCCTTTCTGTGCTTCCATAACCTAAAGTGGATGTTGACCTCTTACATTGCCTTCCAGTGCCTGCAAAATGTCCTCCTGGCAGTTATTTGGATGTCAATGAAAACTGTACTTTGTGCCCAGATGGAACCTTCCAACCAAATGCTTCACAGGCAATTACACTTGAGCAACACCACACACATCAATTTGACAAAATTGATAGTCCCACATTTTCAGTGTAGACTCTATAAAATATTCTTCCTGTTGTTTCAGCCGTCGTGTTTGCCCTGTCATGAAGGTGGCACAACAGGAGGACCAGGAGCTGTGTCTTCAGACAGCTGCGGTGGGTCCTCATAGCTGACTCTGTTTTGATGGAAAAGACGATTTTTTCGATATTTTAAACCCAGGTCCACATTTCTTTCATTTGTTTTTTGAAATGTAGTTGAGACAAGGGACACAGTGGACGTGCATTTCACAATGATATTCACAAAGGATGTGTACGACCTTGGGTTAAATAATGCAAACTCCGACATGCGAAGGAACAGGACACAACGCATAACATCTACGGTAAGCCAAGGGTGGATGCAGGGAAGCCCTGTTTCTTGGGCAACATGTTCATGTTTCCATTTATCGTGGATATGGTTCAAAGTTGGGCTCCTTGGGGTTCGGCCCCTCTGACCCCCACCCTGGATTTGCCCCTGTACATGGTTGACCTGTTGATCATTCGCTGTCGACCATCAAGACTGCGAGACACGTCAGAAATCTTCACCGTTTGTTCATTTCAGCTCCAAAATGCCTTGCATGGTGTACGGTTCTTTGTCAGAGTTGTTGTCCGGAATTACAGGTACCAACCCTTTTGTTCATCGCCAACACAGATCCAACTGTGAGCTGAACAACAAGCTTTCAACTGATTTTGGAAACAGTCTGTTGAATACTGATGTTTTCTTGTTGTCAAAGGCCGGGAAGCATCATAGCCAACATGGCTGCCACCCTGCTGAACCATCCACAGGCTGAACCTATTTTCTTTGGCAATTTGGCCAGCCTGGACCTCAGCAGAAGCTTTCCTGAATCTGGGGCAGTTGTCCCAAATCTCAGCAATTGTATGGTTTTTCATTTCAAAATGCTGTTCTGGGCCTACACTTTCTGTTTGCTTTCAATTATTGCTTTGAAATGGCCTGCTGTTGTTTGAGTTACAGTTTTATAAATTTGCATTTTCTGCTTGACAGTGACAACAACGTTCAACATTACAAGCATAGAGCCGAACTTTGGGCCGAAGTCAGGCGGTGAGCACATTCCAATCGTCAACTCGTGGCTTTCATTCATACACATCATGTTTAGAAACGGGAAATTTTGTTGCCAACTGGTTGTTTCTTTCAGGAACTCCCATCACTTTACATGGGAACAATCTGCAATTGCATGGTGCATTTCAAGTCAAGATTGGCTCATTGAGCTGCCCCCTTCTCTCAATGTAAGAAAAGCAATGCCAAAGTTCTCCTCACAAGTGTTTCTTTCGGTTGCCACAAATTCGTTGTTCAACGCAAGTGTCTTTCACCTTCAGCCAATCAGACAAGGTGTCATGCAGGTCTGGGCCATTAGACGAGCCATTCTTGATCAACAGGCCTCAAGCAGTGCACATATCGTGGACTAATTCAGATCTTCCAGACGCCTTCACTGGGTTCAGCTTCACGTACAAACCAAATCCTGTTGTGGAAAGTGTGACTCCGGAATTTACAATACTCAGGTGAGTGCACAATCAAACTGATCCATGCAGGCATATTTATTGAAAATTTAGATGTTCGTGCGCTCCAATTGGACGCACGTCAGTCAATGACAAAAATTCTCTTGATTCTCAGAGGCGGAATTCCCCTCACTGTGCGGGGTCAGAACCTGAACAGTGTGGCTGAACCCATCATGGTCATCATACTTGTGGTAGATGGCAATGTGTTCACATTTTATCAGGTCTGCAACAGAACAAATTGTGTCCTGCCTCCCAAATACGAGTATATCAAGTTCCTGTTTTTCTTTCTTGTGTGCAAACGGGCCCTTTTGCTTTCTGCAGGCTTGTGATGTGGTTAGTTCCACACAGATGATTTGTCCAACTCCAGACTTATCAGGAACTGAGACAGGTGATTCAGCAGGACACGCAGATGAGTCTTCAGATGGGTGTGCATTTGATTTAAAATTTCACCAATTTGACGGGAATAAACAGGTACGGGAAAAATTTTCATTTTACCATGTGGAATACAGCTCAAAAGCGAGGCAGGACGCAGTGTCTTTCAAACACTGAAGAACTGTGCATTTTGCAGCCCGTCCGAATAAATCCAGATGAACAAGATGTGGAAATTTCTATCCAGTTTATTCTGGACGGAACGCAAACTGATCTCCCAGAGGAGAACATGCAATCACTGATCATCAATAATTTGCCTGAAATTTACAGTAATGTGTCCAGAGTTCAATTCAATGCCCATCCTCCG
>JAAUXT010073542.1_pt1:0-15000 | contig 37214 bp, 38 predicted proteins | sample 7278171 | NCBI WGS metagenome assembly JAAUXT01 (sample SAMN14350112, study PRJNA611818) | marine sediment metagenome | isolation source: surface marine sediment (1.8m) | place: French Polynesia: Moorea | collected 2018-08 | reverse complement strand
TTGATGCTCTTGCGCTTGCAACATTTCTTCATTCCTCTTTGAGCAAAAAGTCTGCAGCTCGCATTTGTATTCACTGTTCATGATGTTCGAATATAACCGACTTCACGCAATAAAATGATCAACTGACTACTAGTTCTGTTCTGTTCAGTTGCAGCTCCAGTGGATCGTGGATCTGGCCTCACCAGTTGTTGTCAATTGTCCATGTTGAATTTTTGTGTGTTGCGCACGTTTTTGATCGGACCCTTCCCGTGATCGAACGTCACGAACAGAGACAGGAAGTTTTCACGCAAGAGAACAGTGGCCGAGTTGGTGGCTGGCTCTCCCAACAACGGGCGCAGAGCGTCAGTGCTGAATTTTCCATACATTTTGTTCGCACTGAAACCAATGAAAACACACACACACGTGTACACACACACACACAGACACACACACAGACACACACACAGACACACACACAGACACACACACACACACACACACACACACACACACACACACTGCATCAGTAGCTGGAGCCCAATCATGTACAGATAAGTCTACACGGGAACCAAGAATATTTAAAAACAAACAAAATAAGAATCATACAGGTGAGTATCGGGCTTTGCATTCAGTAAGATGATCTTTGGCAACCTGTGTTCCAACAGAACATTTCATGCACAATACGAGAAGTACATTCATATTGATTCTTTGAGTGGCAAATTTTGATAAACTTTGGCATGACAAACATGAGTGGTACATTTGATAGTCCCATTTGAACCACTGGTATACGAGCAACTGATCAGGAATCAGGTGTGCATGGCAAAATTTAGCAAACTGGCTGTGCACCCAAGTTTGAGGTATTCTACTGTTGCTACAACAGAGTGCTACCTGCACAACCTACCAAGATGACAAAGTAGTAGTGTGTAGAGTGAGTCAATAGTGACAGGAGGGAATGGTTCCTCTCTCCTGACGTAAGTACTAAACAGCCCCGGGGACCCGACAACCAAACATGGAGGTTCTGCCCTGATGATTTTCTTGTCACAAAAAAGCCATGGAGTTGTTTCCTTTATGTCAGTGGCAAATCTGTACGATTTTTTAAGTGGTTGCTTTTGTTTGGGTCGTGAATCATTTCAAAGGAAGTCGTCAATTATTGACACAAGTGACGTGGTCATGCATGTTGGTCCATTGTGGCTCAAGCATGACAACTGGGACCCTTGACAAAAATGGATTCCTAATCTCTTTGCAGCAGTGTGGTCGATGTTCCAGCATTGGCAGCAACAAACAAAAACGCGCAACAGGATCTGCTGGAGATTCCAATACCACTGGGGACTAAGGTTCTAATCAGGGTCGTCAAAAGAACCTGCTTCCCAAGGGACTTTTCGTGGTGTTCCTGCCTGGAACTGTGCTGCGCTGTGACGTCTGAGCAACGCAGGACTCGGTCAGAACCCAGCACGTCACGTCACGGTTCCAATGAGAATCCAGTTGAGTAGTTCAGGCGGGAATCCAACTTCAAAATGAAGAGTGTGGATCGGAGCTTATTGAGGCCTGCATCCACGTCTTCGCGCAACAGCGCACAATTCAAGTCACTGGCAACGGCCCTGATCACCATGGCAACTCTGCTGTGTTTCATGGCTTTGGTAACGACGACGCTCGCAGTACAGGAGTGCAGGATGTCGAAACATGGACAGGACTACCTGGGGACGACCAGCGTCACGTACAAAGGCGTCACGTGTCAACGCTGGGACTCACAGAGCCCATACAGGTATCGCGTATTCCTGCACGAACGACATGCCCCGTTGCAGGCCAGTTACATGTGTCACACGAACACACGAAAACACTTCAGAAAACACCACACTGGCCGCGTGTTGTGTTGCGTCGAGCGGGGCAGGGTCCGGCCCAGGCCTCACAGGGGTCTGACCACAGAGGATACAGCAAACGGATCGCATTTGTCTTCACAACCCTGTTGGGCATTTTCGGGGTCAGAAGTTGGGGCGCTCCGTTCTTGCAATGCAGCACCCAGCATGGTACTTTCCAATCCGACTTCGTCCCCGTACCTGGGATTCTTGGTGTGCACAATGTACATGTGTTTGGAATGTTTCTTTGGCGATTCCGTTGACCCTGCATAGTCCCCGGGTTACTACAAAAAATCTGCGACGCTTGGTTTTGGTTGCAGCCACTCGTACACCCAGGACCAATATTTCCCGGACGTCAGCGTCTCAGCAGCTGAGAACTACTGCAGAAACCCGGACGGAGACGAATACGAATACGTTCTGTGGTGCTACACCACAGACAACGAAACCAGATGGGACTGGTGTGACGTACCACTGTGTGCAGGTGAAGAAAAAGGAGTAGTGTGGAACCAAAATGCGTTGGCACAACTCAGCTGCCAGTCCAAATTGCAACACACCGGTCAGAGCTGGATCTTCAACTCAACCACAAAAAATCACACCTTGTTGTGGGGTCAGATCCATTTGGTGAAAAGGCAACGGGTTCGGGTCATTGTTGCCAGGGGCAGATCACGGGGAGGCGTGACAACCCCAACTTGAACAAATGTACATGTGGAATGTGAAAATTGTGGTGCAACATCTGGTTTGCGGACAATTTGTTCTGTCCCTTCGTCTGCTGCTGCTGGAAGTCGAACTGTTTCTCTGTTTTGTACCACAGAGGCTTTCACGCGTTCACACTGCTACAACTACAACGGCCCGATAGTGCGATACACGGGGACGGTGAACGTGACGACGTCGGGGAAGACGTGTCAGCGCTGGGACACGCAGCTCCCACACGAGTGAGTTGCTCCCCGAAAAGTCAGGGGGTCTCACTTGCAAGTTGGAATGCAGTCAAACCAGGGAGGGATTCTCTTTCCCTCAGCCAGGATCTGACAATGCCTGTCGAATTGCTCTTGATTGACGCAGACTCTGGGGGTCTGGTTGCCTCTCTGCTACAACCAGTTGGTGTGTAACGCCACAACCACTGCGTGTGCTTTCAGTCACTTCTGCCTGGACGAACCTGACGAATTCCCAGAAGGATCGGTGGTGCAGGGCGAGAACTACTGCAGGTTCGTTTCCTCCAAAGAGTCACGTTTTCTCTTCAACACGATTCTGTTGTTGCATTTTGAGACGCTTGGAAACTTGAACCAGAAACACGTTTGGAGTTCAAGGTCCACAGCGAGTGTTTTGTGGACAGTGCCTTGACGAAAAAGCTCTTCCAGGGTCGGTCCAGGGATTAGTTTGGTGGGAAGGGTCAACCACTCCACCGGGAATATTTCCAACTTCGAAAATTTTCACTGCACGAAACAAATTCAAGTTCAAACAAATTTCAAACAAATTCTGTTTTTGCGTGAATCGAACGTGGGCACAAATTCAGCCAGGTACGTGACAATTCGATGTCTGTCTCAGAAGTGAAATCAGTCAGGCGAGAAACCTTCCCATTTCAAGCAAAAATGTCAAAGGAAAAGAGTCTTTGTCTCGGCAAACGGGTTCGAAGCCACCACTCCCTGACCAATCCCAGACCCGACGATTGTTTCTTTGAGACAATGGTTCTGAGGTCCCTTCCAGAAACGCGTACGGAGACACATACTGTGGTGAGACGAGACCCTGGTGCTACACGACGGACCCGAGCACGCGCTGGGACCACTGCGACGTCCCCAGCTGTGGACGTGGGTGAAGTTCAAACTGTTGCTTGTCGGACACGACATTGAATTGAGCCGTAGTGAAATTTCCACCGTCGAAATCTTGGAAACAGTTTTTGGTTTTTGTTTCTCAATGAATCAAAGAAGATACATCTGACTGAAATCTGGTCCGAATTCAAATTCTCCCTGATTCGTCCTGTGCTTTGAATCTTCTGCGCTGTTTGCCTTTCTGCGCGGTAAAAACGTGGCTTTTTGATCAAGTTTCTTCCTTCAGAGCGTGACACTGGGGTAAGTGACAACACATTATTACCTTTCGTGCATCCACGTGCAAATTGTTAACTTATTGAAATTGAAGTTGCATCCTTGTTGAAACCAAGGAACAAAATCTTTTGGAACTTTGAGAGTGGAACGAATACTGACGGAGATCGAGGTCACGTCCACCAAAATCCACCGCCCATTGCTTTTCATTAAATTGGACCACAGGCTGTGTGACAAAGATAACAATCACCAGATATATAATTTGAAAGCGTGCTTTCCTTCTGTAGTCTTTAACTTTCAGATCTGCCGAGTATCGACGTGTGGTACAGCAAGGATCTGGATTTCATCTTCCTGCACAAAGACAGAATGACCATCACGGTGTTTTCAGGCACAACCACAAAGATCCAGGCTCCACCGGAGATGCAGGACTCGCCAGAGATCCAGAATCCACTGCAGATTCACGATTCAATACGGATCCAATCCCCACCCAGGATCTTGGCTCCATGGTCGGCTCAGGACCTCCGTTGACCCAGGACTTCGGACCCATGACGTCAGGACCTTCAGAATGAAGCACTGCATGTTTTCCCCCACGACTCAGGAAAAGAAAACTTTTGGAGTTTATTGTTTCTCTCAGGCGAATTCGCCCCCTCCTTGATCAGATACTGATTTCGCGTTTGTCTTAAGTTCACCAGTGCCCCCCTTTTTGTGAAAAGCACAAGGAAATTTTGGTTCGTTTTTATTATGTACAAAATGTTTAATTCTGCTGTCCACCAAAGAAGGGTCTTCAGCCACACACCAAACACGTCCAGTACTTACGAGGATCTTTCAAGTCAAAGTGTCTCTCAGCATGGTCAGCGATGTGCACCCATTTGGACACAGTTGAGCACATTCTTAGACAGGCAACAAAAGAATTTGTGTGAGCTTGTTGCTTGGCAGTGTAGTCTGCGAGTGGCCAAGAACAGCACAAGGACACTTTGACTTGAAAGATCCTCGTATATCGTGCTGGTCCCGATTCAATTGGAATCTCGGTTTGTAAACATGTTGAGAAAAAGAGGCCAACGCACACGGCAATCGACTCGTGGCTAATTCAAACAGGTTTCCTGGGATTCATCCTTCCGAGACAATGTAGCTGAATCTTTGTCTGGAGTACACAAACACCGGGAGTGTAATTTCTTTTGTGAATATAATATTCGTTCTTCCAAACTGAACAAGATATTTCCATTCAGAGACCCACACATCGTGATTATTTTCTGGAACCGCATCGTTATTACTTTCGGGGAACCGAAGGACTGGACCCTAGGGTCCCTCGGAACTGGAAGAGATGTCGTCAGGAAGAGATGTCGTCAGGCCTCTGGTGGAGCCTCCGAGGAATTGTAGACTGTGACGGGCACTGTTCCTGCAGCGCCGGGTGGAGATGTTCCCGGATCTTCAGTGTCATACACAGTGAGTCTGGCGGTCCCGACAGTCGCAGCAGAACTTCTTTCGACACCAGGATGGTGAGGGTAGTCGTACGAGTGAAGACTCCCTCTCAGGGCCCTACACCAAATAGAGTGCCGCAATTGTTTGGAAAGCGAAATTTGTAATTGTTTTGTGACTCAGAAAAACGAAGGTTACCTACAGGTATGGTGGTGTTGTGGCAACGGTGTTGCTGTTGAGGGACTCATAGGAATTTGCCGGTTGAATGGATCCTGGTCTCGTTTGCTCCAGAGAAACGGGGTCACCTTCTGGATTTTGCGGGCCAGCAACAGACCCTCCAAAACCACTGCGTCTGCAGATAAAAGCCAAAATCATTGCAGCTGAGGCAGAAACTTCATATGCAGTTTGCGAGGAAAGAGAAAGGAACCTGCCTGATAACTATCACAGCTACAGCTACGTGCAGAACTATCACGGTGACTATAATCCCAACTCCAATCGCCATCCCCTTGATCCAGCCTGAAAGGCAGAGTAAAGCAAAACCACAAATTAGTTTCATGTGTTTGAACAAAAAAGGGCAACAGAAAGTCCGATTTCACATTTGGCAACAACAAGTCATGCAACCCAACCTATCGAGTTCGGTGTTGGTTCAGCAGGTGGGTTTGTTGGTTTTGTGGAGAACGTGGTGCCCGGGACTCGAGTGTCTGAAGAAGAACGTTGTCTTTTCGTGTTATCTGATACTCATTGTGAAAGACAAGAAGTGTAGCAAATTGTCACGGTGATTGTTGCCCTGAGGTGGACCACGTCTGAGTGGTCTCCTTCGTCTGGAGTCCATAGCTTCTCACCTGAAAAGGGACACGGAAACGTATCCCAGGGCGTTCCACCTCCACATTGTGGCTCGCTACCTGCTGAGTACCATGTTATTATTCCCCGTGTTTCCTCCATCTTGATCCAGCACAGAGAACTGCAGTTCCAGGGCAGATCCGTTTCGGAGGAAGGGTCACTGAGCCTGAGCTGGAGGGGCCTGGGAAGCTTGGAAAAAGTGAGCGAGGAGAGGGATGTCAGTCTGTTGCCATGAAGCCACAAACTCCGGAGACTTTTGAGTCCAGTGAAGGCGTCAGTGTCAATTGTCTGAATGCTGTTATGATTCAGCTGAAGATTTTCCACAGTGTGGAGACCTTGGAACACTCCAGATGATATGGTGGTGAGTTTGTTTTGATCAACGAAGAGATTCGTCAAAGCGTCCAGGCCAGCAAATGTCCCAGGGGCCAATGTGGAAATTCTGTTGCTTCCTATGTGTAACTCTTCCAGCAAGTTCAAATCAGAAAAGACACCTGGTGTGATGTTGAAAATCTGATTTGTGTGCAAATGTAATTTTCGCAGATATGGAAATCTCCGAAAGATGTGCTGTCCAGACTGGAGTACGGCAGGGAGATTGTTGTTCCCTAGGTACAGTTCTTGCAGCTTGTCTGAACCAGAGAGGATTTCAGGCCCAATGCTGTGGATCTGATTGCTGCTGACAGAGAGCAAGCTGAGGGATGTCAACTCAGCAAAAACAGGCATTCCTGAGCTGAACACTGATGAAAGGTGGTTGATCCACAGGACAAGATTCTTCAGAGAACTGAGACCCCTAAACGCCCCAAGTTCAATGGTGGAAATTTTGTTATGTGGGTGCAGTTCGGGAGATGACTGAAGATGTTGCTGGGCAAAGTTCTGATCAGATTCGCCTCCAGGTGGAGCTTGAGTCTTCCAGTTCCATCGAGGTCTGAGAACAATTTACATCAGTTCTGAATGAAATTACACACAATTCTACAAGTTGTACATTGTCAGGAGGCAGCAGAGGAAACAAAGCCGTTGTGTCTGCACACATGTGCCTTTGTCAACGAATCAAAACAGCAGACTTTGCAACATGTGTGTTTCTGCAAATGATGCCTTGGTGGTTCCGGTTCAAATGATATAGTTTGACAGAGTGCAAAAAATAGAGTGCATCACACGTAAAACAAACCCTACACACTTGGATGCCTGTACAGAACCCTTTCTTGTTTGTCGCTTGCCTTACTTTATTGTGATATGGACATTCGACCAGGAGAAGTTTCAATTCAAATTGCAGGTGCATCACAAAATTAGCTGACTACATTGTTTTTTTTTAGAAATCAAGAGAGCAAATCCTCTGCCCCTCCCAATTGAATCTTGAGTCCCAAAGGTGGATCTGGCCCCGTCGTTACGGGTCGTGAGGAGTGCTGGAGTCCCAGCGCTGACACGGGATTCCGCTCTGCGTCTCGTCGATGGTTCCGGTGTAACTTGTGCCGTTCGGGAAAACCGTGCAGTGCGGTGTTTCTGCAACAAGGACCAACACTACGAGGTGCAACCATTTTGTAGCGCACCCAAGGGCCGTTTCTCCCAATCCCACCCTCAAGTCAATTTGCTTTCTGAGAGTCAGATCCTGCCTCAGACCGAGGAACTTTGAGTCCCCTGGCCCGATCTCATATTAGCTAGAGGGCATTACAGACATTTTTGCTGAACCAGCAGATTCGACATTGTTCACACCAATTTCTCAGACTCCAGTGGACTTGCAAATATTTTCCGAATGTGTTCACGTCGCACACAGAAAACTGTCATCTGTGTGCATCTTACAGAAGTGGATGCACTTCTTCATGTCTGAAGTCACAAGCAACAGAAACTTGACTTGTTGTCAAAAACGTATCAGTTTGTCTTCTTTCAAGGTGCTTGGGCCCGTCCACGACAAAATTCCAAATGCGTTCCTGTGTTGACAAGACGTACCAGCATCTGCCGCCTTCAAGCAGGACATGTGCAGCAGGCAAAGAGTCCAGATATTTTTCCACTGACCCATTCTGCGTCAGAAGGAAGTTTTGCACACTGGTGACAGAAACCTGTGTCATGGACGTGAAGTTTGTCACCAGATTGATTCACTGGATATCAGACTGCAGATAATGCTCAGTGAAGTGTGTGTAGAATACGACAAACAGGTATGAAAATCTCAGAGCAATCAATTTGTTCCTGCTGCACTAAATCACGGGGAACAATACTCTTGAGACAAGGGCATTGATTGTGCTCGGAAATTCCTCTCAAACGAATTGAAACTCCTAGTATCCAAAGGGCAGATCCAGGCGTTACTTGGGGCCCTTCTGTGACCTTTGACAAAGAAGACATGCAGAAAAATTAACGTGCTGGACTTTCTGGTGGTTTGGGAGCGTACACCATGCACATGGCGATAAACCAGCAGGGCAGTACTCACCAGAGCAGCTTCAGGCTTGCAGCTCTGAAGGAACCTTCTGGAGCAACCAAAACACACAAACCTTTCTCTTCCACATTGGAGTTTGTACTCAGCCAAATCAAACCAGTTACAGTATTGCACATTTCAGCGTTTGTTGATTATTTCTGTGAATTCCTCCCCGTCCTGGGTGGTTATTGATTGCGACCACAACAGCATTCTGGAAGTACTTTTGTTGATTGATAGCCCTTTCGAACATTCGGGCACAAGAACAGAAACAAGTTCTTTCAAGAAAAAGTGGTCCATACTTTGGTTGGACTTGTTAGTTTGCGACACGGTTCGGCTGACAACGCTGGACCATTTAACTTGCCACCCATAATGTCTCTGTCGGATGTACACGTGTGAAGCTGGGAGCCAACACCCTCACCCTCTTTCTCAACGTACAAGTAGAACCATGGTCACGAAATGTGTGCAAAACTCACCGTTTCACTGTTTGACACATTTTACCGTTCCAAGCAGGCTTGAAACAAAGAGACAGATCCAAGCCTCTCCACTGGATGTACCAGGAAGAAATCTTGCTCTGTTTTGTCTTCATGTTTCCAAACTTTTTGACAGGCCAGTTTCCTGGGTTGGTTGCGCTTTGTCTTGTGCCTGAAAAGTTCGCTTGTGACATGTGAGACTGCAGTTGTGGTTGCCGGACCGGTCACAGTGTCCAACAGATTCCGAGCGGTGATAAACCCAGGCTTTGCAACGTGAAGGCGTGGCATACGTCAGGACTTTAAGCACTGCGTGAATGGAACATAGAGGACTGAACAACATTTCAAAGAAACAGCGCCTAAATTCACACTAACAGGCATTTCCATGAGCACTGCCATTGATGGTAGCTGCATGGGATTTCTATTTGTTGGTGTCCTCAAAACAGAGGCCAATCGTTTGCACTCAAGTGTAACAATTCTCAAGATTTTGCAATTGATTCCCTTCAAAGCCAGAGCCTCATATGACCCAGAGGCAGATGGTTGAGAAGATGCCCAAATGCTTGACAGCTCAACACTGCCTCTGTGGCTGATCCAATCACTCAAAATGATCAACACATTTTATTGTTAAAGACCGTCAAGCAAGGCTCACACGAGATAACTTTTACCAAACACATTTTCCAATTTAGTACTAGTTTTCTGCGTTGTTTTTTGTTGAATCTCAAACTTTTTCCCACATGGCGGACACCATATTTCCCCTCAGAACTTTCCACTGCTGACTGAAGCCTCCAGTGACCCTCTCAGTGTACAAACTGCATCTTTTTGTTGTTGATGTGTACACCAGGTACACACACTGATCTTCCAACTGACACTTGACAACACAGCTCCATTCCCACCGGTGCGCTGGGTCCGTAGTGTAGCACCAGGGTGTCGGCTCTCTACATTCGTTGTCTGTGTTTCTGCAACGAACACATGCGGTCTTGAGAATACACCTCCTGAGCAGGTTCCGCCAGGAGGGCAAGGGATCATGATCCCTACCGAACACGCGAACTTAAAATACCCGTGCCTATCATAAGGTTGCACGACAGTGGGGTTCACTCCCCTGAGAAACCTTCCTAACTGGACAACACGTACGCCTTTGGCGTATTCGCCTTTCGTGCTGGTCCTCAAATGCAAAGACTGCCCTCCAGACTTGCCTGTTGCAACAAGATGTGTACTGCAAGTGCAAAAACGTACGAAAAAAAGAAAGAAAAGTACCTGCAATAATTTTCTGTAATGTAGTTGTCAGTAAACTGCCAAGATATGTGCATGCAGGGGTGGCTGAAACAGATCAACACAGGTTTATCTTCCCAGGGTCCAAAACCGAAACCAGAAAACACAACTCGCTGAAGACAAAAATTCTCCAACCGTGGATGAATGGAATGGGTAAACAGCGGAAGCCACAGAACGGCCATCATATCTGCATGCAGAAGCCTTGGAAGGCGGACGGGTCTTCACCCCATTTTGTTTCTCTGTGTCCACCGCCTTTTATCAAAAAAAATTCCAGACCCACGTACTTGTGAGGCGTTTGTGAATCCCATCTCTGGCAGGTTCGTCCCGTCTCCGTCACATTGATGGTTCCCATGAACTGATACCCCAGAGGATCATCTGGCCGCAGACAGTTACTCATGTTCACTGACCCTACAAATAGTTTTGATGATCTTCGCTGAATAGTAGTAACTTGCAAAAGGGTATGAGAACTAAAATTTGGGCAACAATTTGATTACAGGGGCAAACAAAAATTATGCTTTCCTTGTTGAGTATTGCAGTACCTGGACAAAGAGGAATAGAACAATATTCCCATCTGGTTTGGTTGTCTGTGGTGTAGCACCACAGAGTTTGATCTCCGTCCGGGTTCCTGCAGTAATTCTCAGCTGCACTCACACTGCCGTCTGGGAACGTGTTGTCCACATCTTTGTCGTGGCTGAAACAACGGCACAACAGACAGACACAAGGAGCGAAGCTGGGGACTGCCCTCATTCGCTTTGAGTCTCCCTGGGAATGGCGAACTGAGACGCGAGAAGTTCCTTGTTGTCAAGGGTTCAAAGCGACTCGAATATGGGAAGCTGTGAGGTCTTCTCACTGATCGTGAAAAGGGACTTGTCATCCACACGAGCTGCTGTCATCTTTTGCCGATCCAAATGCTTTTCCTCAAAAACAAAACACAAAGATTTTTTTGGTGCTTGAAAGGACCCCATGACCACCCCAAGAATTCACCGAAATTTTGAGCGTCCAAGGCTCCAGTCTTGCCAAGTCAGGTACAAAAAATTAAGAAACGAAAACTTTTGGAGTCCAGAATCCCGTCTGCCAAACTCCAAATCTGCCCCTGTGGTCAGAAGTCATGGTGGAGACACAACGAAAGAGTTTTGAGTTGATAAGTTTGGTGATAAGTTGGCAACAAGGATATTCTGCACCTTTGGGTGGCTCAAAACATGAGTTGCAGAACAACCAGGGCAACCTCCAACGTAGAGGACAACTTGTTTTTCAAATATACGGGTGAAGTCAGCAAACCGGTCGCCATCGAATCTGCTGCTTGTGTCTCAGCTTTGAAATGAGAACCTGTGCGGAGCCTGTGAGTCCCAGCGCTGACACGTTTTCCCGGTGTGGGTCACGTTCAAGGTTCCCGTGTAGTCTGTTCCATCCAGGGAAACCTTGCAATCTGAAACAAACCTCTGTAAGAATCTCATTTGGAGTTGGAGGTTCCAACTTGTGACAAGAATACAAAACACGACACTGAAAATTTTAGTGGATATTTCAAACTTTTGTCCACACTGCAGACGGGATTCACCATTGCACTGAGCATGGTAGCCAGACAGAACACCACACCTGCATCGGTTGTTCTCAAGCAGAAACCAAGGAAAAGAATCCAGATGCACCTCCACTGAACCATTCTGCGCGTCAAAAAGAAAAAGTGGAAATGTTGCTTCACAAGTCTCGATTCAAACAAGAAGACTTTTGCAGTGGTCACGTTTTACCACAGCGTCTACTGTGTGTTACAAACATCAGAATGTGTTGTATCGCAACAACAACTGAAACACTGCAAAGAACCGGCTGTCCGTGCTTCCCATTGTTCAAACAAACTCAGAGGAAGTTTCGCGTTTCCTAGTTCTGTCCATTCAACCGTGCAGATGCATTGAGAAACATCCTGAAAACTTTTGCTGTTGACAGGATGAATCAATCTTTGGTAAGCGAAGGAAAGGCGAACCAACTTACCTGGAAAATTCCAATGTGACGGAAAACGATTTGAGAAAAGTTTTGGAGAAACAGATGAGGCTGTAGGAAATACAACTGAACAAAACCATTGAACTTCACTCACAAAGAGGCACAAATTCATTCATTTCACCCCCTTTGTGTTGGGCATCCTTGTGTTCGTTTCTGTGCACGTGTTGTTTTCCAACAATCCCTTCCCGTGGTGGTCGATGTTTCCCTCGACTGCGACAAATCTGAACGCACGTCTCTTTTCTGGTGAAGATTTTTGCACAATTCAGTGTCGGCCGTCTCATTTTCATGCTGATGTGACAATCTGATTGACTGACCACCGAGGTGTCCAGTTGTGATGGGTTGTGTTGATGTGGTGGGTTGGGCGGTTGTGGTTGTTTCGGTGGTTGTGTTTGAAGAGCAGGTTGGTACGGAGCAGTAGTCCCACCGTAGTTTGGGATGTGTTGTGTAGCACCAAGGCCGAGATTCTCCACAGTCGAAGGTGTCCGAGTTTCTGCAATGATTGCACGTCACAAGTCGACCAACGGCGCCCCTCGTGGTTCTTCCAATATCAAAGTACCAGGCATCTCGAAACACGGGTCTTGTAAAGAAGCTCACCTGCAGTAGTTTTCTGCAATCGCTTTTTCTGCAAACTGACTCGGTTCAACCATGCACCAAGAGTGGCTAAAACAGGCAAAGCAGACGAACTATGATCGCCAGAACTCAGTCTGTTGGTGTGCAACACCACCTCCTGCCTTGGAGTGCAAAACTTTGGAATCAGGTCCCTTAGGGTCAGGATCCCCTTGACCAGATCCTTGAATTTGCCCTGTTGTTCAACAAATGCAACTTTAGATGGCAATCTGCTCCTTTCAAATCCTTGCGCACTGACAGCAAAACACAAACTGCACTCAGACGCAGACCGCACACACAGAAACCAATGTTCTGAGATGGACTTCACACAAGCATGCACACCTTCCAAACTCCCATAGACAGCCTAGCTCACGTACTTGTGAGGAGTTTGTGAGTCCCATCTCTGGCAGGTTTGGCCCGTCTCCGTCACATTGATGGTTCCCATGAACTCATAGCCCAACGGATCATCTGGCTGCAGACAGTTACTCGTGTCCACTGACCCTGCAAGTTCGTTTCGAACTCAACACACAATCTGCACGTACGAACCCAACACAACCTGCTTCTACCTTGATGGTATTCAACAATTCATGACCTCCACTTCACAGCCCAGCGACCTGGAAAAATTCACAGGACAATTTGGTCTTTTTCAGTCTGATCAGGCAGGGGCACACTCGCATATTTTTACAACTCCCGGATGCACTTTTGGTGTGAACACAGTCTTGCAGATGTGATTCCAACCCTGTTCTTAATCCTCTGGCTGCTTTCACACAGCTTGGGTGAACCCCACTACACACTGATTTTTGCATGTTGAATGGTGTGTTTCTCTGTACAACTCCGTTTCATGTAGAAATGGTCACTTGGCCTTGTTGTTGCAGAGGAGAGTGCACACACTCACAAACTACTTCCTGTTCAATAACACAGCTCTATTCTCGACCAAAGGTCTCGAAAAGTCATTGTGTAATTTCACAGAAACCATTTGTTTCCAAGCGTGTGTGAACCCTTACCTGAGCACATGGGTACGTCACAGAAGGTGAACCTCTCCCCTGGGTCTGTCGTGAAGCACCACAGAGTGGGTTCCCCATCCGGGTTCCTGCAGTAGTTCTCGGCTGCACTCACACTGCCGTCTCCAGGGAAGTACTTGTCCGATGTCAAAGAGTGGCTGAGAAGAGACGATGCGGACAGTCAATTCATCGTGCAAAAGGAAATATCTTGTGGCCTGATATCTGATTTCTTTGTGTCTCGTGCATCTCTTGCTCTTCTTTCTGCTGGAAAGGTCAGACAAAATAATGCACAAAAGTTATCTGGCGTTCAATCATTAAAAAGTTGGCAGGCAAAGACAACAGGAAAGAGCCTTCTCGTTCACTGACTGCGCTTACTTTTTTGATCCTGGAAATAACAGGCTTTGTTCAACAAGAAAGGAGATTGAATCTCTGCTTCGGAAGAGGCCAGACAATCGGAAATCGTCTTGAAGCCAAACACAACAACCTTGTTGTTTTGGGTGACTGCAGGGTCTCGCTTCACTCAAACCTCAGTTCTTACTTTATTCCAAAATACATATTCAATCTGCCACAGGGTAATGCTGGATTTGGTCAGGAAGAAACGCAGCACACGACTCACGAATGTGGCGTCTGGGCGTCCCAGCGTTGACACGTCTTCCCGTTGTACGTCCAGCTGGTGTGCCCCGTGTACTTTAGTCCACCAAGAGTCCGCTTGCAGTCCGGCACAGAAGCTGAACGAGGAATTAAGGCCTTGAAGTGAATTGGGTGGCATGAGAAGCAAACGTGCCGCGCCTTTTGGCTTGCAAAAAAGAGAAAAGTGTGACAGCAGGGAATCAATTTCAACCTGCCAATTTTCATGAACTAAATTTGGATCCACGTTGAGATGTATATTTGGAGAGCTGGTTTTCGGCTGTCAAGAAGCAGTGGGTTCCAGGTTTATCATTCAGATGAACATGCACTCTAAGATGACATCCAGGTTGCCAAAATCTTTCTGGGTTGCGATTTCCTACCCCATGGGGAGAAAAATGTCAGCAGAAACTGGTCAAAAAATAGCTCCATGGAGCTCGCGGTGATTTGAGGAAATTTCAGTTGCTCTGATTTGGCTTGCTCTGATTTGGCTTGCTCTGATTTGGCTTGCTCTGATTTGGCTTG
>JAAUXT010013795.1_pt1 | contig 37222 bp, 34 predicted proteins | sample 7278171 | NCBI WGS metagenome assembly JAAUXT01 (sample SAMN14350112, study PRJNA611818) | marine sediment metagenome | isolation source: surface marine sediment (1.8m) | place: French Polynesia: Moorea | collected 2018-08 | reverse complement strand
GATCCATGTCCTCATAATTCAACAGCCTTTTGCAACTATTGCAACTGACCTTTTAATCCGACACATATGGCCCAAACAGGCTTTTGTCGGATTAAGAGGACCCCTGTTAGTACGTCGCCCCGCTTAATCAGTCGGTTTTTCCGTGCGACGACCTTGTCGAATTAAGGGGGGACGACTGTAGTCGTTTTGAGCCGTATACAAAAGCTCTGTTCCAAATATTTGCTACACGTGCAATCTCCTTGTGGGCCTGCCTGAAAACTTGGCAAAAAATATCCGCCATTCTACTTTTGTGAAGTAAACCGATTGACTGCTTGACTTTTCTCGGGGTGCAATCTGCAACCAAGGGACGAGAGACGGAAGATGGGGCGGTCACGCAGGTCGGTGATCTGCATGGAGCACAGACGGAAGTTGGTGGGCAGGGACGGTGTCCCTGGATTGCTGGTGGGGAGGGTTGGCGGGGGTCTTTATCTGCGTGTGGACTCAGAGTTATTGAACCAAGGAAAGTGGCTCAATCAGCCAGGAATAGTAAAGTTTCTTTTTGCACGGATGAAAGAAGCTCTCCAGGCGCTTGGTGGGCAGTCGCCACAATTTTGACTTCACAACGTCTAAAAATGTCAGAAACAGAAGCTTCTGAAAGGTGACAGCTGTGGCAAGTTCCGAAACCTTGTCTGCATTCAATTGCAGAATCTGAAGAAAGTCTGATTCCATACGGATCAGCTTTCCATGCTCGAGCTCTCAGAGCTGTGCCAAAAATGTGTAACATCTCATATCACGAGTTCGCCGTGTATCTGACTTTGTTTCCAGGCTGTTGAACATTGTGAAACACGTTTGAGAATTTCATTCCTGCAGGCTGAGGTGCAATCTCTGTGAACACTGCAAAAAGGAAACTGAGACTGGTCACGTTCGAGTGCCGAAAGGCGGCTTCACAAAGAAATTCCCATTTTGTGCGTTTTGCGGCAAAAGCTTGGTGGCGTCAAAATTCAACATGATGCCCAATGTGACCCAGGTAGCTTGCCACAGATAATCGCTGGGAGTTGATTCTTAACACAAAAAAACTTGCGAACACAGGTGTCAATGATGCCGCAAAACGCAGCTCAACATGAAGCCAGCCTCACAGAACCACAACACAGTGCAGACTGCGTCCCACACACCGAACCACGCAGGTTGTTTGGCTCGGCGTCGCCCAGGATCAGGATCATTCCATTCAAGTGGGCACAAATCACGCAATTCCGGCCAAACCGCCTCTCATTACACCTTGGTCCTGGAGCGCCGCAGTATTGACCCCTTTTCAATTGCGTTCTTCCCTGACAATTACACCAGCTAATAGAACGAGTTCTACTTTAGGTGCTTTCAGCCTTTAACATGCCACGACATCATTTCTGTCGATAATTACTCAATTTGCAAGAGCATAAACACGAAAGTGTGATTGCCCTTTCCTGCTTGTACCAGCGCTGGGAAAACCTGGTTGAAGATTGCAAGAAACCCGTGTACCCCGTGCGTGTGTGTTTTTTTCGGGTCAGGCGCACGCACTTTTCCCTGCTGTGATAATCTCAGTCTCTGCTCAGGAAGAGTGATCGTCTCGCAGTTTCATCCTCGGAACTCGATGAAGCAATTTTCTCTCGATACTCAGCGCAGGAACTGTTACGTCTTCGAGATGGCTCAAAAAGACATCAGTCAAGGGATGAAACTTGCCTTGGGGACGAATTTCCGTGGGTAGTGAATGCTTTGTCAAGGAACTTGATTGTGAATGTTTATATCTGGTGTCTAGAAAGTATTGATGCAGCGCCACAAGAGGATAAAACCTTATTCCTCCACAAGATTGGCTCATAAAGTAGGCACCTTTATCGGTCCGTCGCATACCAACCCAGAAGCAGGGTGAATTCAAATCGTCTCCAAACAGCTGGTGGGTTGGACCCTGGGCCCGACAGACGTCAGGGTAGGACGCCTGGGAACCTCCATTGACCCACTTTGAGCTTCTGACCATTGTTGTCTGATGCCCAGGACACAACTTTCCAGCGAAATCACCAAACCATTTCCCAGTAAATTTCGAAGAGGAGCAAATAAAGCTCCATGTCTGGGCTATTTCGACGCGATTGTTGTTTTCTTTCCCCTGGAGTCTTTTTTTCCACCGTCCATGGCAGACATCACCGATCCCTTCCAGGTTGTTTCCCGGGATGTCGCTTTGTTGTTCCTGATTTGTGAGAAGCGCCTCCCCCGAGATGGGTCCAGTGTTATCATACGCCTCTGCGCACCAAGATACCATTGAGTTGAATTTTCGCAGGACTTTATTTATATTCAATTGCAACTCGGCAGCGCTTGTGTAAATCTCTCACACCGCGTGCTGTGATTGCGCGTCGTTACACCGGACTCGATCCCAGGCGAGTTAGCTTTGCGCGTCCGTTCTTTTTCCTGGCGAGAACACTCTGAATAATTGATGGTGTTTCACGGAAAAAATAGGCAGACAAATCTGTTTCATTAAAAAACACCGATTGGACGTCGTGTGTTTGCGGTTCATACCTTTTGAGCCCTGAGGCGTTGTTGGCGCTTTTCACGCAAAGACACGATTGTCTTTTGCAGTGGAAGACTTTTAGAAGCTTCTCCTGTGGCGCTGGCGATGCCCATCCTTTTTTACGATCGAGGCGCCAGATTTATTGAGGTCTTTGCAGTATTAACCTCTTCATTGAAGGTCCAGTGTCACAGAGGTGCTGATAAGACCTCCGAAGCGGTCAATGGCGGTCAGCCGTGTGACATGACCAGACTGGTCAGCTTTGGACTTTGCTCGTAGCAGCAGCAACAGATTTGGAGATGCGACGCGGTGGGTCGGCCCACTGAGATTTGTTGTTCATCCATCTATCTGGCAACACACACTCCATATGTATTGTATGTATTGACAGTGTAATGGACTCAAGTGTCCTTTGCACGGAGTGGGGGCTCCTCTTCCTGTAGTGTTCAAAGCCCAAACTGTCTTTTGTGACAAACGACCAAAGTGTTTCTCCTCGATGCGCTCTTTTTTCTCTCAGCTGATCATTTCATGATCGCTTCGTTAGTTCAGGAGTTTGATCCGTTCAGGAGAATGTCCAACTCAAGGGACACACAGAGAGGGTTTGTGCACATGTATGCATGTGGAGCAGAAGAATCTGTCCAAATTTCCCAAACTGTCTGACACAGAACCCTGAAAATATTCTGAGGTCCAGCAGAAATGTGACACTTCAGGTTTTGGTTTTCGAGTCGGAGACATGTTTCCATTTGTGGCACTGCAGTATGGAGGAGACCAGATGAACATTTTGTGTCAGAATGCTTTGGAATCACGTCGCTCGTTTACCAAAAGCCAAAAGTTCTGGTTTAGGGTTTCTTCCGCCTGTTCTCTGCAACAACGTGCACACGAAGAAGCACTGGTCTGTCTTTGAACGCTCCTCTCAAAAAAAATTGGCAGAAAGACGGGACGAGCGAGAGACTTCTCCAGCAACACAGGTCATTTGGTGGAAGATGCAACTGCCAGTATATTCTCGGATTTGGTTGTCCGCAGGTTTGTCCGGCAGTGTGGAAAAAATAGCAGCTCGAACGAGGGTGGTTTACTGACACGTCCGTGTGTATTGCTTCTGGATAACAAATTTACATAAATTGTGTGAATGGACGGTGTGAGAAAACAGTCCATTTTACTACAATAAAAATAGCCATTCTTTCTGTGTGAAACTCATCCACAATCACAACAATTGCAAGCGTCGTTGTTCATCAAGAATACAAATGTCGTTGTCAATTCAAAAGGAAGTGCCGAACGAGCAGGGTTTCTACTTGATCTCAAATTTCTGATATGTTTCAGCAATTTGCAGAGCAACGCAAGTTCCTGCTTTGTGACTAGAACCGGTGAAGTGAGAAAATAAAGTGATCACCACATCAAACCCAATCAGTCTCAATCCAATCTCCCTGTCACAGACCACGTGTGCTGTAACATAGCAAAACCGCTGTACATGCAAAGCTGTACAAAACACAACACCACACTTCGTCCTTCCAAATTTGATGATTTCACAGCAAAATCCATTTGGCCGTGCAGAGACACAAAACTGTTCTCGCGGATGAATATCCGAATTGCAGCATCGTTGTGAATAGGCGGAGGAGGGGGTCGGAGTTTTGAGCGTTTCCGGCGGGGGCGGCGGTGGCGGCGGGGAGGGGGGCGCCGCCGCGGGGGCGATGCAGCAGCGCCACGGCGGCGCTCGTCCGGTGCTGGATCGGCGACCGCTTCGTCTCAGGAGAGGTCTGCTCGTAACTGCGCCCACCACCACCGCCGTCCTTCCCATTACCAGCCCCATCTCCATTAGCGTCCGAAGACGACGACCGCGAGTCCAATTGCTGCGTTTTTTGCATCTCTTCATGCATATCTATCTCCTCAGGGTGATCCCCGGTGTCACGCTCGGACTGCCTGCTGTCCGACAGGGGACTGTCCGGCTTCGTCTTCTCTACGATGCACCGCTCTGAAAACCCAATCAAACTGGGACTGAAGAGACGTGACAATCATCCCCCGTCCCTCATTCGGCACGATGCCCCAATTTCCAGATGGGTTCCACTGACATCCGATTTTGTACTGAGAGTCCATCACAGGTGACCAACTGATGTTTGTGTCACTGTTCTGGCTGTTGGGGGCCTGCACATCGGTGGAAGACCGCACGCATCTGCTGAAACTCACTTTCGTTGAAATTTTTCTTGGCGTACGTACCTGCGTTTTGATTCACAGAGTACTTTATTGCAATGTTGAAAATGTCTGTGGTTCCGATGTTGCACGTTTTGTCCGTCGCAAACTGCCAGAATTTCGCTTTCTTCTTCAGACTCTGAAAAACATGTTGTCAGACAGACATGGAATTCCAATTTTCGTTGGCGCAAAGCTGATGAAAGTTCCGTGGCCTGAAGACGTGACCCACAGTTACCGCACGGAATTTACAAGAACCTGCATGCAGGTCAATGAACTGTTCCCACGAAAGCGACTTACGAAGCAATTGGCAACGCCTGAACTGTTGCCAGACCTGCTGGCGATGATAAAACTCTTCCTCTTGCCTCCCCAGATCTTGAGACATTCCAGGTAAACCCCTGCAACAAGCCAAAGACAAAATAGATCACCATCGCGTGAGGTTTGACGCGATTCCTCTCCACATCAAAAGAAACTATCTGCCCTTCTGCCAGATTCATCGCCCAGATTCAGTGCGGGGCATAATGCCGCTCGGCAATTTGTCAATTTATGTCGACGAGATCGAGTCACGAATGTCTAGCGGCGGACACGCACTTGTCTGTGAGGAGCAGGGGGCGAACACCTCCATCGTGGACGTCCCGTTGCAGCCGCTCTGGATGTAGCCCTCGCACTGAGGCTGTCGATCGTTGATCATGCGGTGGAGCCCGGGAAACGGACACGAGGTCACCGTCGCAGGGGCAGCTGAAATCATGGATCACTCAAGACCGTCGCTGGTCAGAAACATCATTTATTTGCCTTGATGCGGGAGATTTTTCTTTTTTTTGCTTGATGCAGTCCGCAATCGATGAGATGTTTTCTTTATTGGCAATAACATTGGTCGGGGGTTTTTTGGTCGAGCCAGATACTTTTGAGCTGGGGATGGGCCATTGAACGCCACTTTTGTCAAGATTTCCACGCTCAGCAGAACGCAATTTGTAAAGTTGCTGGAGTCAACGACCAATGATTACTGAGTCTGGATCGTGGGCAAGTCTCGTCCAGGAGCAAAGCTTCCGAAGGATTCTCGCTTTTGTGATGACTTACGGATCAGAAGGTGCCTGGTGGAATTGTCCAAATCTGCCATCGAGCATTGGTCGGTGTCGTACTCTTTCTCCGCACCTGAAGAAAAAACTCGATCATAAGCGTCCAAGACTGAACCTTAATGTGCATTACAGAAAGGAACACCAGACGTGAGACTGTGCTCGGAAACCCTGTGGTTCCCCCCACCTGTGTTGATCTCCACGACTCCATCCCTCCTCTTCACAAACATCACACACTGGTACTTTGCATAGCTGAAAATGGAAATAATCCCCATCAGGCCGAAACGGGAGACAAAAGCCATGACCCTCTGGTCCCCGCTGAGATTTATTTGCTGCGAAGACTTGAGACGAAGACGTCCATCTGCATCGATTATATATTTCCACTGGAAGTATCAGCGCTTTCAATAAATGAGGTGATGCATTATGCATAGGAACAGTTACCAGTCGGCAGAGGTAAAGCTCATGGCGAGGAAACGACTCGGTGATTCTCTTTCCTCGGCGATATGGAGACATCTGTATGCAGTTCGCACCAGTCTCAAGTTGTTTGCGTACTTATAGCGTACACTTATCACAGATCCTTCGGTATTGGTTAAGTAGGTATTTCTCCCTGAAAGGTCTCGCCACGAGTAACGGCTAATCCAAGCTGGAAAACCACAAGCAGGCTGTGGCCACCCGAACACATCTGAAAGGGATCGAGAGACGGAATGATTTTGCCGTAAAGTGGCCATTACTGTCGACACATGCATTGGGAGAAACACGCTGCGATGGGTCTTTTCTTCGCTCACTTTCACAACATGGCTTCGACATGAAGCTGGTTCTGAATGTCATGAGGATCCAGGTTCTGCGTGAGTGTTGATTTCTTCACAATTAACCCCTTTGTTCTACAACTTTGCGATCACAAAACCTCTCGTTTCTGCTCGCATCGTTGTAGAAATGGGTTCTCACCTTCAAAAAGGGTTCCTGTTCAATCACACAACTCCCTTCTTGATCCAAGGTCTCGAAAAGTCATTGTGTAATTTCACAGGAACCATTTTTGTACAGTGTGAGAACCCTGTCTTGGTTTGTGTCAACAGCCTGCGTACGAACCTCACTCTCGCGTGAAGTTCGTCCGCCGATTGTCCTGTGCGTGCGCCAAGACAACATCACGCCATTTTTGCAGGACACAGATCATTGGTGGACAGGCCTCGTACCTTTTGTGAGCTCCAGGACGAGTGAGCCGTCCCGGGATGACCTCAGGCCTCTGCAGGTGGAGTCCCCGGACATGGCCATGTACACCACCGTCCCTAGCACCTGGTACACCTGGGAGCAAACCACACACCCAGCGATGAAACGACAAGCAAATCGCAGAAAGATCCCAGTGTTCGTGACGGAGTTTGCAAATGTGTTGCGTGTGTTAAGCGCGGGATAAGCATCCTGCATTGAAGGTTGATGAAGAACTTACAAAACATCGGAACATGTCCTTTGAAGGCGAAATCCCTCCCAATGAAAAACTTCCATACATGAATGCCAAGTCTCCCTGTTGCCAGGTGGCGTAGCATTCCAGATCCCAGTCTGCAAAGGAGGAGAGATGTGTGCATGAATTGATTCAGTGGCATTCAGTCGAGTCAATCGATCACAAAAAAGTTTATATTTTTTGTTTTTGAAGTGAACTTCGTGGTCATTTCTTTGAATCATTGACCCATGTTGGCAGGCAAAGGGCGTGTCAAACCACCAACAGGCCTGGAGTGGGTTTGCTGGCTCAATAACACCATCCCACAAACTTTTTGACGTGCACAAAAGTATCTCCTGACACCCCAAGAAAAACGAAAACCAGACGCATGAATTGTTCATTTTGATGCTCATGGTCAGTTGGATCAAGTGCTCTCCTACACTTGGATCTCATCCTGAGATTCTTTGTTGGAAACATGCAATCCGAAAAACAAAGGACTTCGTTTGACTTCGCGACTGTACGAGCACTCGTACATCTCAGCAACTGAAGTTACGAGGAATTTAATTTTGTCAGGATCACTGTCCTTCAAAACCACAAGACACTCGGACGGTTCAAGCCATGCTGAGAAAACAATGGCGTCCTGGAGATCTGCAGGGGCCTGCGGGCCGTCGGCGCGGATTAGGGCTGAGCAATGGGAAGCGACGTGCTGCGAGATTTATACCTTCGTCGTGCGTGTAAGCGGCGTCCGCACAGTGCTTGAAATGGAATCTGAACTTGGAGGCACTTGCGCAGGATTTGGCGTAGGACGTGGGATAAGTGCAGAATCCACCGGTATTGTTGTTGTACGTGAAGTGGAAGGCATCCTTGAAAGGACAGTCTTCCGGCATCCCTTGAACTGAAAAATCGCAGACTCATTAGTGTTCTGATATTATTCAGAAAGACAATCCTCATCCGATTCCTGTCGTCCCGAGTCTAAAGCTCCAGAAAAGAAAAGTTACCCTTTGCCATTGTGTGCCAGATGTCCTCTGGTCGGAGTAAATCACAAATTGCTTGGAACGTATCAGACTGCACACAATAACCTGAAACATAAAAGATTCATTCTTTGATCCCCCACTGCGCCTTCCGAGGTCCTCGTTCCGCGCAAACAGCGCTGAAGATGTATGCGCAGCTTCTTTCCTGGGTACAACACTCCGAGGACAGACACTTCTGGTTTATATTCTTGGTTATCAGAAAATTGGGTCTCGGACTGACACAATGCTCCCAACGACACCTCTGTGACTTTTACCTCAGTTTTTATGGCTTTTTACTTCCGACATGAGCAGAGACCAGACGACACTTGCAATTTGGCGCGGCTGCCTGAGATTCAAGGGAATGAACCTGTTGGGGGTTTTTCACAACAGAAGTCTTACTTACTTTCGCGGTACTGAATGATGTTCCTGTGTCGCAGGATAATGTTCAAGCATTGGTAGCAATCCATACGTCTGAATGAGAAAGAAATAGTTCGTCTGAAGTATTATCCACCTGAAACACGTGTGGGTTGTGCCCCTGGGGAACCACGTCAGGTTCTTCCACCAAACACTCATTGCGGATGGGCAGGGACCAACAGGAGAACCATCACCCAGAGACAATAGAAGTTTTCTGCCCGTTCTGCACACAACGTTGATGCCAAATTCAAACTTCCGGTTGCAGATCACAATCTTGACTGAACGTGTTGTACTGGAAACACAAAGGTACCGCACGTACGAAAACTCAGTCGGTGTGGGCCACAAAACAGAAAGTTGAACGTCAGGAACAAAAACACAAGACGGAACTACGAAAGTTGATCAACGTTTTGAATTCCAAACCGATGTTGCAGGTTCCGTCTCTGTGAGCAGAGTCACCTCAAATCTTTTCTCACCACCGTCTGAAACGTCTCAACTTCTTTGTGAAACCAAGAGTGCAAAGTCCCACCCAAAATCTCAGACGAACAAACCGTCACGGAAATCAGTTCTGACGCCGTATCTGACCAAAGGGGAAAAGTGCGATGTGGTGCGGAGTCGAGTCGACAGCACCGAGACTGAGGCCATTCAATTCCTTGATACGGATATGAGCCCCATTCGCCGAGCTTATCGGAACACCAAACGGGAAATCAGCCAGAGAGATCCTTCCAAATGCAGCCATTGACATTTCAATATCACATTTCTCTCTTTTCGCTCTGGGGCCATTTTTTGCTTTAGTCTCTGATGCTGTTTTCTTTTTTTTCTGGCCTTGTGGGGAAAGAAAGAAGTGAGGTGTTTTCCTGTGAAATATGTGGGTTCAGTGAGCTGCTTCTCAAGGGTAAACCTTGATGGTGCGTCACTGCAGCCAAAGATTGATGAAAATGTGAGAAAGCAGTCAGGTGTGCAGAAACAGAGAAAGAACAGAAATTGCCCTTGAAGCTGACGTCGCCGCCGCAAATGACTCCATTTTCTGATTGCAACAACTGAGTTGGACACAAGTGGACTGTCTGGGTGAGAACGCTTCCGTGGACGGTGGTGATTGTGTCTTTCTTGTTTTGACTTTGTTGTTCTGCAGTGACAGTTTTGTTCAGCTCGATCTGGGCGCCAGCCACGACCCTCGACCCACTGAGTTGGTTGAGGACCCAAAAATCTAATTTGCCTTTGAGAGCAAACGAGTTCTTCCTTCCTTGCATGAACAACTCCAAACCGGGCAAGAAAACCTTTTCTCCAGCAAAATTCACAACAGACTCGCAAAACATGTTTGGAAACTGCTGTCCAGAACAAAAGGGGAACTCGCTTCCAGTTTCACATCCAGGACCTTGTTCTGCATCAAGTGGGGCGTGGGTTCTTTTGCGTCTTCTCGTGCGTCCAGTGCGGATGAGAAATCAACTGTCCGTCTGCTGGACTGGACAGCGCCGTTGTATCCAGGATCGGGCGTTGTCTGCATGGGCAGTTACGTTAATTTGTGCTCGGATGTGAACGCTCGAAATCTCTGCTTGAGTGACGTGCAGGTCAGGAAAAGATTGAGTGGCAATCGTCATCATTCGGTGGCAGAGGAAAAGTTGATTGAAAACCAAGATCAATACTTGTTTGACTGATTGAAGGGTGAAGGGGACGGTGTGGAGGGATGGTTTCATCCTGCACGCTTCCCAACACGAAAACACATGCAGACAGACGCGTCTGCAGTGCTTTTGGCTTCAGTCAAAGTGATCGACACTGCAGAGCTCAACAAATGCGAAGGGAAAGAAAGATGCAATTTTACTTTCATTCAGAGCGATAGAAAAATCCGTCTCGATGTCTGACTGATAGGAGAATGACAAGTGCGACATCCGCAGGTTTGTCACTAATGGGGGTCACACGGGGCGAAAAGGAGGTTCGCAGCCAATAAAACGCTATTCTGTGTAGTTATCACGTTTCATTATTCTCCTTCCAAGACCCTTATTCCTTCCGACGACAGGCAGTTAAGGGAAGTCATAATTGTTGCAGGAGTTTGGATATTGGTCTAACGAGTGCAAGAAATGATCCATTGATCTGTGGCAAAATCCCTCGGCAACTCGATTGTCGTACTCTAATGCACGCTGGATCTCAAGTTCATTGGGACACGCATTAAGGAACTGATTCAATGCTGGAAGCACCCACAGAGGACTGCGCAAGGAGCACTTTTCAGCGAGAGAATTCCCGGCTCCTCCCCATCGCTCCACCCAGGCCCGTAACCTCAGGAGAAAAACTCTTTCTTACTCTGCAGGAAATCACGGTAATTGTACAAATGTATTTCTCGCTGCTGACTTCAGCAGGAAACTTAAATTGAGACACGAAGCTTGAAGATAAATCCTTCAGAACGAGTTTGTTGTGAAAAAATGTTTCAAATTTTGCGAACATCAATTTGGATGTGATTGATTGCTGTGTAACGAATCAATGTCCCGATAAGTGATCGAAGATGAACTTTGCCAAGAGAGATTTGTGTTGAAAAGAAACGATTTGCGAGTAAATGAGGCATTCCAGATTAACCTGTGAGAATTTCCTGAGGGAAATTTGTGTTGGGACACAATCAGATGAATGGAAAAATCAATCGCAGCTCCGCACAGAACACGAATGTCAAAAAATTTCTTCGAGGTGTTTCACCAGATCAGTTGAAAAACCGCGCAGCATGACTTGAACCGCACATCGTTGATAACTCGCTTTCGTTCTCTGCGTCCAGCCATGAAAAATGTTCAACCTTCGACTTGCTTTTCGATATCCAACCTGTTTCTAATTTCTCAAACAATTGTTTGGTGAGGACACACGAAAAAAGTTTGAGAACCCAGGCTTCTCCTTGTGCTTCAGTTTGTGTCAACTTCGTCGAGCAAAACGACCTGTCATGCACATTGCGGTTCTATTGGACACAAGCACGCACACACGCACACACACAGAGTCAGTCAGTCAGTCACTCACTCACTTACTCACACACACACGCACGCACGCACACACATACACACACACACACACACACACACACACACACACACACACACACGAGACTCGCCTGTTCTCGAAGAGGTAGAGATTCCGCTCGGTGTCGGCCTGGACGCAGTATCCCTTGTTGGAGATGTTGCTGGTGCCCACGAGGAGCTCCCCGACTCCCTGCATGAACCACCGTCCCTTCATACCGCGGGGCATGTCACAGCCTGCATCTGCAGAGGAAATACAGCCGGTGTGTGTGTGTGTGAATGTGTGTGTGTGTGTGCGTGTGTGTATGTTCGTGTGTGCATGAACCACCGTCCCCTCATACCGCGGGACATGTCACAGCCTACATCTACAGAGAAAAATACAAACTCTGTGTGTGTGTGTGTGTGTGTGTGTGTGTGTCTGTCTGTCTGTCTGTCTGTCTGTCTGTCTGTCTGTGTCTGTCTGTCTGTGTGCGTGTGTGTGTGTGTTTGTCTGTCTGTGTCTGTGTGTCTGTGTGTGCGTACGAACAATGTGTATGTTCGTGTGTGTGTGTGTGAGTGTGTGTGTAAGTGTAAGTGTCTGTGTGTTCGTATGTGTATGTTCGTGTGTGTGTGTGTGTGTGTGTGAGAGAGAGAGAGAGAGAGAGAGAGAGAGAGAGAGAGCGTGCATGTGTGCGTATACATGTATGTGTGAGTGTGCATGTGTACGTATGTATGCGTGTGTGTGCAAGTGTGCGTGACTGTGCGTGTGTGTTCATGAAAACGAGACTCGCAGGGGAAATGCTTCAAAGCTGAGGATTCGTTACTTTCTGCGGATCATGAAGAACCAAGATGTGTGAAGGCAGTGAAGTTGCAAGGCAAAACTAAAGGCCAGAAGTACAGAGAACCCCAAAACAAGACTCGACCAGCTTTTTTCCCAATGAAATGGACTTGAGGCATTTTTGGAGTGGAGAGTGGAAACCACTCACTCAGTGATGGTGATCATGCACAAAGGGCCGACAGAACGGGACGAGAAGAAATCACAAAGGTCTCCCCAAAATGATGAAGATGACGAAGAGGATTTCCGCCCATGGAGCCTGATAAGATACCACAAACCTTATCAGACGGACGGAGAGCCACCCGCCGCTCTGTGGGGATGACCACTGCTTCTTGCCTCGCGATTTGTGATCATCCACTCGCGGAACGCGATTTGACAGAGCTTTGCGAATTTGAAGTTTTTTTGAAAATGTGTTCCACGTTTTTGTTCACACGAGAAAACTCTAAAATCAGTTGTTTTCAACACCCTGGATCTGAAATTTTTTCGTCGCGTTTTTGAGGGACGTATCTCAATTTTGAACTGAAACCCGACGAATTTTACCGACGGTGCATCTGCAATCAATTGAGGCAAGATCATGCTCCTCCACGAGAGAATCACTGCGGAATTGACATCGTTTCTTCCCGGCCAGTTGTGTTTTCTGCTGCTGGGACACAAATCCCGTTGGCCACGCAATGAAGAAGGAGTTTAACATGATTTGACACCGTACACATCACATCAGTGTCAGCGAAATGGACAGCTTTTGGAACCTATCTGGACATCCGAAGACAAATCTAACTTCCATGCCATAAATGCAGAGGCAAAACGTGGTTTTTCTATTCCCCTCTCCCTTTCTTCGTGAACGGATTACATGGTCCCAGTGTTTTAATCTGGCCTAACAGGGGAGATAAATTGCGTTATGGAAGGGCGTTATTGGATGGATTCAATAACTCATTCGCCCCGACCTTTACTGCTTTGCTGTACAAATCATATTTATTTTCCTGGGAGTGCAATGCGACCAGTAAAGATAGAATTTACCTGACTGCAAATGCAGTTGGAACCTCTCCACTGCATAATTCCTTCCCTGCCCTCCTGTGTGCGGGGAAACACTTCAAGCTGAGGCTCCCCACGTGAATTGAGGGACAAACCCAAGTCAACGCAGATCTCCATGGCAACCAAAGAGCGCAAAGAGCGCACGCTTCCAAGTCCGTTTGACGCTCGCGTCTTGTGTCTGTGGCCTTTTGTCTCCCAAATTTACGTTCCATGGCGCAGCCGTGAAAAATGTGTTTGACCCTCAATCTTCAACCAAAGCAACATGCAGCAAAAAGCAACAGCAAAGTTTCGCAAATTGGAAACGTAGACGTGGAATCTCACCCTGTGGGGCCCAATCTTTTGAACCAAATTCTGCCCTTACTTTTTCAATTTTCTTGGCCAAAGTTGCAAACAAAAAGAAAGCAAACATCACAGACAAAGAAAATAATACATTTCTTCCTTTGGATTGGTTATTTTGTGGTGTAAAAGATCCCACAGGGTGAGATTCCACGTCTATGTTCACGCCAACGTCTGCGTTTCCAATTTGCGAAACCTCACTAAAGTCGTCACGCGTACTCACCGACAGATTGTTGAATCAAATCCATCAAGACTACGAACTGGCAGAGGATGTGTTCCACTCTGAACAGCATCCTCTCCCGATCACATGTCTGCGGCGTCAATCCGGTTGAAAATCAATCCAAGAAGGTCCACTGATCAGCAGATGGATACATCCGTAATTGTGTCTGTTCGATGCTTCTCATTCGTTCTGCCCTTGCGACGAACACAACGAGTCCTTTGGGTGTAAAATCCTTGTTTAGTGAGTCCGTAGTCACCTGTGGAGCAGATTGTGTGTCACTGGGGTCTTTTTCCACCAAGTGTCCCGTGCCATCTGAAAATACATCCGGAAAAATCTCGATGATTCTGTGTGTTTTAATGACTTTCACACAAAACGAAGCAATCCTGTTGAAAAGAAGAAAATTGGCACAATTTGACACGGCGCATGGATCCTGTCGGCATGTGAAGACGGGAGAACGTGTCACCCGCAGATTGAGACTCACTTTCTCATCAGCCTGCTGCTCAGACACACCGCTCTCTGACGGTGTCAAGTTTGTCTTTGACTTTGTATATCATTACACCATTGTCCCAGCCTGACTCGAATGCCAATTACTGGGTTTGAAAAAAAGTAACCCAGGAAGTCTGCTTGCCTTTCGACTCTTCGGTCAATCAAAATGACATGACACTCCAAGAGGCAGTTTGCACGGTTGGTGGATTTGCTGTTGCCTTTCACAGTTCCGCATAAATGTGCCACCGCACAATCTGAGGACAGGCGTCTCTGGTTCAGCGTCGTCTGCGTGATGACTCCATGGCATCAAACTGGTCTGCAAGGCGAAGAACGCTGTAGGTTGTTGTTTGTCTCTCCATGACTTCACCTGGGTGACATCCATCCCTTGTGCTCCATGCTAGCGCGTTCAGAACGCGATTACCCCTGTTTCTGGCCGACTCCGACAACACTGCCTCCTCCAATGAATACTTGCACCGTTTTATCCCATCAAAGGCGCTCACATTGCTCGACGGTATTACAGCCTCTTCGCATTTTATAGTTGTACTTATTTCGCGTTTCATTAAATTCATTGAGGCGCTTTTTCATCTCTGATAATCGAGACGGCGAAGTGAAGTGTGCGCATGCGAAAAATCAGCCTCTCCATGAAAAACAAGTTCCCAACAGTGTTTGCGTCGCTGTTGAAAATCCTGTCATGCCAGATGAAGATGTGACTCACTTATAAATTTCCAAAAAAAGATTAGGTTTTTGGTGATGTCTCCATTGAATCTTTCTGACATGAATTTTGTATGAATTTCTCACCTAATCAACCAGCTCCAAATACAACACGTTTCTCGGGTGTTTCGCGCGAAGAGACCTGCAGGTCTATCTCATTGGTGTTCGGTGCGTGACAAGTTTCAGCGCTTTGTCCCCGTCTTGATGAAATCCAACTCCTCAAATGTGACTAAAGTTGTGAGGACAATACCTGATTTACCCGCCTCTGCCGGAAACATTTGTAAGAAATTTCATCTCCATGCGCTGCAGCATCGAAGTGGGGAAAAACCTACGAGTATGTGATTGACACCCTTGTTTCGAGTACCAGCCAGCGATGACTGCGGTAGTTTGAAATTACACTCAATTTCCGTGCAGCTAACAACTGAAACAGCGCAATAATGTCCTTGTAAGTTCCTTGGTACCTCAATACGCAAACCGCAGACTCGTATCCTCAAACTGCCGATGCTGTGTCTCGCAGGAAGCCATATGGTAAATGTCCAAATACGGACTGAGCCGCCAAACATGGTGCGACCCGACGCCTCTTCGTGGTCAAATGCCATGTGGCCTCTTTGAATCTTTAAGACGCACCTTGTGTCGCTTTCAATCTCCATTGAAGTTCCTTTTCCACCTGAACGGTTGTTTACCACGAACCTTTTGTGGCATCAAAAGAGTCGTAAAACGTTACAAACCAAGATTTGCATACTTTGTCGCGGGGCAGTATTTATTGCAAATTTATCATTTGTAAGATCACTCGATCGAGCATGAGAATGGCAGGCACAGATGGTGCCACTGGAGAGACTGAATAAACTGTGACTTGAACTGAAGGACATTGTCCGCAGGTTTTGAGAAAAAAAGTGTTTTTGTTGGGGGGTTTTCTCGGCCTCATTCTTGTGTGGAAATGGAACTTGGTGGAGATCAAATTTTTCTCTGCAAGGTGCCCATAGGAAGGGACATGTGGACATCAAAACTTTGAGAAAACAGCCTGAAACTTGTTTCTTTTGATTCTGTGAGGTTGGCTTCAGAGCTAATCCAGGAAACAAAGGTGAATGAAACAGAATGTGTCACAAAGGTGTCGATTGTGACTTTGTTGTTTGGAGATTTTGGTCCATATTTGGTTCTGAACGGATCCGCTTTGTGACTGGTCAGTGCTTTGTGTTTATTGCTCATGGTACTGGGCCAGGACAGAGATGTGCATTTGTGGAAGGTGACAACAGACAAGCTGGGGCTTTCCGAGCCGATCCATTAGTTGCAGACTCTCCCAAGCCAACAGGGTGTGTCCCCTGAACCCTCTCACAAGCATTCTGTGGGGAACACCCTGTGCTCATCCTGGTTCTTTTTTGGGCCCTGGCTCACAAAGCATTTTCACTCAAATCCACATTGAAAGGATGTCTGGTAGCTCCCTCAGAGGTGCAGTGTCAGCTGAGGACATCCTTTCCTTCATCTTCAGCCCAGTGCTCTTCCCTTGTGAGTACTCAAGTTGTCCCCGTCCAATGGCCTGGCAGGGCCCTCTGGACGGGGACCTGTCAAAGTTACAATAGAAACCTTTGTAACGCACATTCTGCTTCATTCACCCTTGTGTTCTGGACCTTGTTCTGGAGCAAGGCGTGTCTTGTTGCACAGAACTGGCCCGCGCAAAAGAATCATTTGTTGCGTGCCCTGTGTTATTTTGGGGGTGAAGAAACAATGAAACCACGACTCCGAAGTGGCTGATCGCTCAGTTTGCGTTTTTCCAAAGTTGCTCTTCAATTTGGTCTCCGCAGTCCGAACCCATTTCTCACATCAGACGGATCCATCTTTGGTGCATAATTTTCCCTCCAACTCCACCGATGTTCTGTGGGAAAAAAAGAAGCAATTGACATCGCATTAGGTTATTTGCTCGCTGACGATAACCCTGTGGGACCCCGGTTATAAACGGATCCCCGCTTCAGAGCGCGCCGCACAATCCGAATAAATCACCAGATTAGATCCTGTAATTGCCCAAGATGAAACCATCGCGTGATAAATATCGAAACAAACCAACATTATTCTCAAGGATCGATCAAGTGTTCGCGTGGTCCCCGAGCGTCGTCTGTGCATAAATAGGCTTCGATTGATGGAAGGGAAGTAAGACTGTTGATCCTGAAGAAAAACCTCATTGGCCAAGATTATTTTTGCACACTTCACATACAGGGGTTTTTTTTTGGATCGACCCATACCACGGCCCACATCACCATGCACATATCCACGGACGGTGGACATAATTTGATCTTCCACATAAGTTCATCGCTGCTCACTGATCCTTCAAAATGGCTCTCTTGCTTCCACAGAAAATTGGGCTCACAGAATACTCGGAACTGCCGTGGCTGAAAACAAGAAGCCCTACTTTCTATTATTAATGCCATATTGCTATTTTAATGGCGATTGTCCTTTATTGGAAAAAGGATTATCTTGTCAGCGTAAACAATATCTGAATTGGAAATGGGGTGACCAATAAGACTCACGCGGACAGCGCTGCGCTGGACGGAATGGGTGATGTACCGGGTCGACCCCTGCCTCACCAGAGACACGAACGGCAAGAACGTGCGAGCAGCTTGGTCAACCAGTGGCACCTCAAGACTTCCGAGGTGTGCGCACTCATGCTCGAGTCGGGCGGGTTCAACAGGGACTGATCCCGAGTTTGCACATGAAGAAAAATAATTCACGGGTGCATGTCCAGTCCAGGTCCGGAGCCCACAGAGGCATTTGAATCAACTTTCTCCAGAAGGATCGACAGGAAACAAAAAGGTTCAATGTCAGAAGCGGTTTCCTTTCCCCTTCGACTGTGATGATTCATCCCTTTTCTGGTCAACACCTGGAACTTTCCTCTCCAGCAATCATGCACTTCTCAAATTTATTTTGACAAATGCACGTTCAATCTGTCGAGGCCAGTATCACAGAAGCCATTTGCAAGGTGAACTGGGTTCGGTAACCTCCCTCAAATGGTTGATTTTCATGCGTTGAAAGGGGATCCTGTTAATTTTTAATTTCTCTTTAATTATTTTGGTCCCTTTCCAATGCTTTCCTCAATCCAAGCAAGTTCCCGCATGAACAAGTGCAGAAGAAAAAACAACAAGAAACCACGAAAAAGAGAAGTTCCCAACTCTGAAGAGAAGCATAATTCCGAAGCAGCATGACAGACAAAATGCAATATCACATTTGCTAAATGGTCCAGTCGCTCCCGAGTCGCCTCAGATTCCTGGGCGCAGAGTGAGGCCGTGTCGATTGATGGCCACCCTGGGTCTGCGAGTGTAATTCTTCATAACAACATAAAACACCATAAAACGCCGCTCGTTGAGCCAGTGTCAATAATTTCAACGGGTCTCATCCTGCTAGAGTGGTGGACGTCGCAGTGGAGGCGAGTTGCCTTTTTTCTACATGCCCCCACAGCGATGGCAATCAATGGGAAAGGGGGGAAGTGACGTGTTGAAAGTTGGAAGTGGACCAGTCCACGGACCGCCACGTGATGGACATCGTGAAAAACTCTCAACTGAAGGCTTACTCAAAATCAAGTCGCTGTTTTCACAAATTCAGCCTTTTGAAAACAGTGTGAAGAAAGCCGCCTTCAAGGTGCAACTTCTCAGTCTGGAGAACTCGTGTTCGAAACTTACAGAAAGTCAATCACATTTGCAATTCGAGTTCACACCTCAACTCCGCAATTTGCAACAAACATTCTGAAATTTGGTGAGTAAAATGCCCGCACATGCAGACATTGTAACTGCAGATACTCATTGCTCTTGCAGCACACTGTGAAATCCTGAGACCTGGCGACAAACGCTGACATGAAAACTCTGTGGCAAATGAACCCTTTCAATTTCCAGATTCTGGTCCGGTGTTTCCCGGATGAAAACCCGCAAGGTGTCGATCTAAGCTCCTTTCGGTGCGGATGTGTGGTGACCTCTGACCTTCTGCCGCATGCAACATTGACAGCCTTTGTAGAAAATGCCCTTTTCCACGTCTTGAATACGCGTACAGGCACACGGCACCCAGCCACGATGGATTTGTCCAGATTCTCCAGATTCATACAAGACTCCAAATCTTCACGTTGTGGGGTCACGTGGGGATTCAGCAGGCAACGAACTTGTATCCCCAGGAATGTACGCGAGTTTCAGAAAGTTGGATCCACTCCCTCCCCGTCACGAAGGACGTGACCTCTTAACGAAATGAATGTCGTTCGGAGTTGGCGGAGTTACGCGGCATCGCTGCACGACAGGCTGTTTGCGACTGTGATAAGTCCTTCCGGAACTGTCTGCACCGCGGAACATCACAGGTAACAGGCAATCTCCGATGCGTTTCCACTCTACTTCCTGAGCGAGCAACAGCGAATTGAGTGTTTCACGGAAGCGAACACAGACTGCATGGAGAACGTTCATCCAGGCTGATCTAACGCCGCAGGAAACTCCTTCGGGCAGCTGAGTTGATCGAAATTTAAAATATGAATGAAATACTTACCGTTGTCTGCGCAACAGCTGTTGGTGATTAATCATCGCAGATCGAATCCCACGCACTTAATAATATTTGGAAGCAAAATATTCCCAGATGAGATTTCCATTTTCGTGCGGCGCACCCTCCCGACATCAGTTTCCCGCGTCAGAATGAAGTTGCAATCTGTCTGAGAGGAGAGGCAGTGCGTCTGAGGGAAGCAACACGCCCACTACACTACAAACTGTTCCGGAGCTTCCTTTATGGCTTTGACTGCTTGTCCAGATTGCCTCAATCAATAGCAAAACCTTATCCAAATCACTTCAGTTGTGTAGCAATGCAAAGATCTTTGAGCTCAGAATCGATATAAATGACTTTAGTTTCGTTGTTTACACGAAACATTCTAATATTCGCTCCGAAGTGTTTGTTTCCTCCCCAGGAAATAAATTTGTCAATGTTTTCCTCCTGAAACAAATCAGCGCCAGAACCCCACGACCAGAAATTTGGCGCGCGGCTTTTATTCCTTTTCATTTTTCCTTTGTGTTTTCAATTTGGCATTGCTTTGAAAGTAAAGTCTCTTCTATCAGCCCATTGGAAACGGAATGTGAAGCGGTTTCACGCTGCCTCCATCCATATTTTATTCCGAGCAAGGAAGCGGGGTTGCCATATCTCCGAATGCGTCTTGCTAATGTGATTCCAGTTGCATTTACATGTCTTGTCAATTTGAACCTTGCCGAAGCTTCACCGAGGCACCTACCTACCTCAAGCTCCACTTGATGTCGTTCAGAGACGAGGATGGCAGCGTTTGTTTTTTGTACAGAATCCCCTTCAGGGTGTTTTTGTTGGTGTTGCCGTCTGATAAATCAACATTAGAAGACGTGATTTGCTGCGGAACAGGCTGTATCTCTCGGAGGAACCGTCGCATGATAAGCTTTCAAAGCAAACTGGAATTAGTTTCACAAATCAATCAACCGCTTCTCATTTGTGGCTTCAACTGCTGCTTCTCCGATCAAGAGAAACTACGTCTGACCAGAGTTTCCCCGACTTTTTGAGCGGTGACCCCCCAACCGTCGCGTCTATGAGAATGGATCGCTGCTTTGCGATACTGTGACCAACTTGCTTAAATTATTCTCGAAGCTTTTTGTACAGGTTCGCCTGATCCATTACAATCAGCTTACTGAGGCAGACTCGTGTCGGTTACGTTTGTTAGAGCAATGTGCTATTTCTTCTTCTCAGAGCAATTCCAGAAAATTTCTCCTGCTGCTGCGGCAGGAGGCCAAACGACTCTGTAGCGGTGGTGGGTCGGGGAAGAAAGCTTCAAGAATTCTCGCCGAGAAGGCAAGAAGCCATTTAAGACTGTGTCCATCAGAGCAATGATCTGTGTGAACATGATCAATGGATCTTTAACCTATACATTTACTTTGGACAGGCATTTGTGTGAAGACAATTCTCAGCGGGCCCATCTCCGGTGACCTGAGAACATTCATCTCTGCTTTCAAACCGCAGGCTGCCTGCGTGTGTGTGTGCCGGCTGCAGATTCTTTCCCATCAAAGAAAGATCCTTGGAAGACACAGTGAGTTTTTTTTTCTGGGAGAATTGTTTTTGTGGTTGTTTGCGTTGTGCTTTCAGTGGTGTTTGGTTGGCAATACAAACGCGAAAACGCGAGTGAAGATGCAGATTCCTATGTCCCTGGCCTGCAAGGGGATGGCTGGGTTTTCAGACGCGTTCACTGTACGCAGTTTTGCTGCAGATCATTTTTATTGTTTGAGACAGGAACACGCCTCACAAATGACCGTTCACTGCAAAGGTGAACATTTGAGTTTGCTGAGAGCACAGAACACAAATCCTAAGCTTGTGTCGTCGGAGTGCTGTAAACTCCCAAACTCCCTCAGCTTCCCTGCAGAGATTCTCGTTTTGTGCCATTTGTTGCTGTTCCCTGGCTGCATGTTGTCCACTCACCCAGAATCTGTAGTTTCAATGCTATATTTGGGATTCTTACCACGAACAATTTGTGCAAATGTTCGCCTCCAAAACAGGGCACTAAATCAGTGTGAACTGGAGCTGTGATGGTCTGTAGCGACCAGGCACTTCCTCATTACTCGAGACACCAAGTCCAATTAAATTGAGAAATCTATCAGCGCTCTGCTCCCGGGTGGAAATCGGTTATGCAGTGTGTGTCTCGGAGCCGTGACCTGTCACAGCGAACCTTCCGCTGGGAGGGTGGAGTGCGAGCGCGTCGACTGATCCACCTGGAGAAGCCTACAGATTGCGGTGGTGTGACTGCAGGACCCTGCCAAGGCTAATACGGCGACGAAAACATCACATTAACACGCAATTGGACAAATTCATTGCTCATTTCAGGGAAGAGACCATGTTTGTGAGCGCTCCAACAGGCAATGGATTCGGCGCACATTTTCTCTCCTTTCGAGAGACTTGTACCTGTTGGCATCGTGGTGTACTCAGCAAAGACATCAAAGAGAAAACACAAGCACGTGCTGGTCCTCGCGCAACACAGACCTGCAAAGGAACCAAAGATTCTGTGAAAAGCATCCGAGTCTTGAGTTGAGGAGATCGACTCAGCATCTCAAATAAGTTTGATCCACATTGTACTGAAGTTACTCAGCATCAAGGACCTCTTCAAACTTTTGCTCTTTTTGTTTGTGAAAAGGCCTTTTGGTAAAGAACAAGAGACACCAATGTGAATGGAAAATCCATTGTTTTTAATTCTTATCTCATTGCGGAAGCCACAGTGATTGGCAGTTGTTATTACAAATGGCATTTCTTATTAATTCTCGAGAGCTTTGCGTTTTGAATCCTTTCGTGGAAGAGGGACCCCCGAAGCGCTGTTAAACTGCAGTCCATCATTCTCATCAGGCCCAGTCTCTTGTCATCTCGTGTTTACACAATGAAGCCCGACTTACCTCAGATCTCAACGGAACAAAAACACAACAAGGGTGTGCAGGCATTCAAGAAAGAAAAATGGAGTTTTGTAACAATGATCAAACAGAGAGTTGTAATTTGAAGTGCCATTCCAGCGCAGAATCACAAAGATTAAAGACGACCGCTGATTAAATTTAATTGGTAACAAATCATGAGGGACAAGACTGGTGCGTTTGTGAAGTCACTGTTCTCCACAAAAATGGAGTCGAGCAACAAATCTTGTGTTGCGTCAATGGACCAGATTTGTTTTTTTCCGCACAAGCATCAGTGTGAGCAAAGAGTGTGACTGGACACACTGTACGTACATCTGGGCACTTGGCAAAGACTGAACCACGAACCCAAACGGCGAAGCACTCTGTGGACTTCAAACCCACATCAGGTTGAGTCTTTGTCAGTGATATTTTCTATGTTTTGCGCATTCAAGGAACGGTCGACAATCTTTGGCAATTTTCTTTGAAACAAACGCGTCCCGGGGCAGCTGATCCGGTATCAGGCAGCCCCATCTGGACGAGTCTAATTGCGAAACATTTGACGGATGATCTGGATTAACTGCGAGTCGTTAATCCACCGTCAGTCACGTTGAAACAGCGGGTCCTATTAATTGGGTCAGGAGTAGTAGACAAATGGTGTGCGCGAGATTGCTGTCTATCTTATGATTTACGAGGTGTTCATAAGGGATTTAAAACTCCGGAGCTGTTTATAGAGGCGAAGCTTTTTCATCTCGTGGGGATTAAAACATCATTCTGCAATAGCGCGGACCGCGGCTCGCCCGACTCCAATTCTCTCGTGCTCCGTTTAATAGGAAATAGATCTGGTTGCTCCGGACCGCGGCCGGACTTGATTTGCTCGGTCCACTGGGATGAAAGGGCACAGCGTAGTTTTGTGGTAATGGGTGACATTTCGCTTGGAAACAAATTATTTTTTTCTGTAATAGAGTTTAGCTTGACTTTCCCGGAAAATTGTTGCTGGGCCTATTCTGTCCCACAATGAAACTTGCAAATCTTCTCTCCCCTTTGGGTGCAAGGCTACTACTGATCTCCGATTTCTTTTTCTTTGCTTTGGACTGTGAGACATTTTCAGCTCAACACATGCACACAACAACTCGTTGTCAGGCTTGAGTTTGAACCAACCTGGGGCAAGTGCATGAAAACAGTTCTTGCTCCGTAAGTTGCCCTTAAAACAAGGATTTATGAAGCTCATTTTGTCTTTTATGTGTCGTTTTCAGCCTGTTGGATCTTGGTTGACGCCTTTCTTGCCAAGAATTTACTCCAACGAAGTTCTGCTGAGAGCACAGGAAAACAGTCCTTCCTTTTGACGGGTTTTGCCTGAAAAGGACATGTAAAGAACAAAGAACATTTGTGGCGTAACGATTGGTGAGGATCCATGATTCCTTTTGGCTTCAAAATGCCCCAAGGATAGCGGATCGAACCATATGCGTGCTTGTCGTCTGGCAAAAAGTGTGCTGCCCTTCAAAGGATTGATAGCTTCTGACTATCTTCTGCGATGATGGAAGTTTCTGTCGCAAAACGTCTCCCAGCAATGTTTTCGAGATTCCGCCTCGGTAATGTACGATTGTATGGTGTGTCTTGTCTTTTCGTCCTGAACAAGACTGAAGAACACCTGGCTTTGATACAATGAGTCTTTTCCCCGTGCACAGTGATTCCATGAGAACAGAAATCCTCTCCTCTCAAAGGTAGGACCCTTCAGGGGCTCTTGAGGACCACATGAAGATACTGGAGTTCTCTCAATGTCTCTGTCTTGTTCACTGTCTTGACCACTCTCAGCTCTCTCTTTGCCTCTCCTTTTCCTCCTGTCTCACTCTCCTTGTCATCCTCTGCTCTCTCTCTCTCTTTCTCTCTCTCTCACTCTCTCCTCTCTCTCTCTCTCTCTCCCCTCTCCCAACCTCCCTTGTCTGTCTGTCTGTCTGTCTGTCTGTCTGTCTGTCTGTTGTCTGTCTGTCTCACTCTGTCTCTCTTCCACACGCTCGTTGAAGCTCAGCTCCTCCAACACAGGATATTCACAGCAAGGACTGAGTTGCGTGACGGCCGTTCATTGCAAAACATCTCCAACCTGGTTCCGTGTCCCGGCGATCACAGGGAGCATTTTGTAAACAGCGTTTAGTTTCAAGAATCACGCGTTTCCAGGGACGCAAGAGCCCGTGGTGTAAATCTGATTTATTGTTTCCACTGGAGGATAAGACAAGGCTGTAAAGCTGGTCGCAGTATGCAGACCCATAGCGGACTGTTTAGGGAGCAAATTATGATTGCCGCTTGATTTCGCGCATCACGGCATGACATGGCTGGAATTTGCGCCCAGCTGGGCTGGAATCAGAATCATCTGAACCGCGCATGTAGGCAGAGCTTGAGTCAAAACAAACACGCGCGCACCACGAAGATCACGAAGTGCAGAGATCACAGCAAGGAGTCATTGGAACGTCATGCAGGGGCCTGTGGTCAAAATCATTGTGCTCGTTTTTTTTGCCCCAATGGCTTGGTTCCACTCTTGGGTCCAACCCCACCAGGTTCAGCCCAAGCAAGAACCTTTTGATCAAGGGATGAGCCCGGCCTCGTGTGATACGCATGTGAGATTTCAACTGAGCAAATTTTGTCTGGAGGGTACCAAAAAAAAACCCCCCAGCAATCATCGGGCGTACCTTGGCCTGAACTGACGTTTTTAGCCGTGCAAAGCAGACCACCCTTCAGTTTCAGTTTCGTTGGTATCCATCGCGTCTCTGCATGACAATTGCTCATAGTTTGATTCACACGCGCCAAGGACCCCCCCCCCCGTCCCCGTCCGGAAACTTCAATTTCGTTTTCAGATGCAAACAACGCACCTCACTTCGACGTCAATTATCAACGTGTGGGAACTTCAGTGTTGCGCCCAGTGTTACAGTTGTTTCCTGCATATATATGTATACATGGCAAAACAGAGCAATCCTTACACGTTCAATGATGCAGCAGGAGTCCTCTATGCAGGTTCTGTCGCATCAGTCCATGCAGAGAAAATAGTTTTGATCAACTGGGTATTTTTTTGGGGTTGTTGCCACGCGTGCTCCTTTGCGGGTCATTTCTTTCTTCCTGCCCCAGATTCTTCCCAGCGACGTATATTTCATCCTGGAGAAAATAGCAAATGACTGTTTACACCGTTACCACGTCGGATTACGAGTCTGTGGGGAATACAATAGACCCGCGTGATGGATGGAGTCGCGTCGCCTATCTGATCATCTGCTGCCGCGAGATGCTGCGTGATAAAGTGAAGTCAATCAGAATCGCGCTGATTTTAACAAATTTTTCAACAAAGAAAAAACTGTTGCTTACATCAGAAGTTATGCTGATTTTAACAAAAAGCAGAAAAAGTTGTTGCCAACATCAGAAATTGGACAGAAAAAAACCCAGCAACAACAAATTTTTCTGCTGTTGCCAACATCTTGACGCGTGAAAATTTCTTTTCTCCACAAAGAGAAGAAAATTTCTTGCTCCACAAAAGCAAACGTTTGACCCTGAGTCGCGGAGACGTGCGAAAGAGTCTCGGCCAATCTTCCCGAGCTCAGAGGAGTCGATGGTTCACACAAATGGAGCTCAAAGAAAACACCACCGAGAGGCATCTGCGCGGGACGAATCTCTTTAAGTGCCATAATTCTGGGAGCTGTGCAGAAACGTCCCGTCGGTCGGTGTAATTGCAATGCAGCTTAAACCACGAGCAAGCCAGAACACCCGCCATTCACCACCGCAAAACTACCACCAACTTTTCCATGCCGCACAACCCCAAGGAGTAATAGAATTGAAAATAAAATTCACATCATGATTGCTTTGCAGAAGAAGTCCATTATCCAATCATGGCAGCTTAATCTCAAGGCAGCATTTCTTTGGTGATCACATCTTCTCTTTTCAGTATTTCAAAAATTCCCGGCATGAAGTGGATAATACCGGTCTGCAGAAGGCAAGGAATGAGGACTCAATCAGGCTAATAAATGGATGGCAATGGAGAAATAGTGTCCCGAGAATATCTTATTGCGCTACTGCTACATTTCAGACAAGATTTTACCCATGAATAATAATCCGATTTGGTAGCAATTTTCAGGACAAATCGAAACCATAAATGAATGTTTGAAAAGAGGACATTCTGTTTTCAAATCGAATTGTCACTGTTTTTATCCCATTTGCATACATCAAAGCTTTGGAATGGGGAGTATTGCATTGGAGCAAAGCTTTTGATCCGTCTGTCTGTCCATCTGGCAGTTTGTGCGCATATTTACATGCTCTGGAGAATCTGGGAGAGAAACCAGGGAGCTGTTCGTGTGTATCTTTCTTTGAGTGGGAACATATTCCATCTCGGGCGTGAACACGCACACGCACACGCACACGCACACACACGCACACGCACACACAACACACACACACTCACACGCACACGCACACGCACACTTACACGCACTCACACGCACACGACACACACACACCACACACACACACACACACACACACACACACACACACACACACACATTTTGCGCCCAGGCGCCTCAGTGTTTACTCTGTGTTTTTCTGTGCTTGTGGAAGTCGGCAGACCCAGTTCACAAACAAAACACTGACTTCACGTTTGTTCCTGTGGTTCTGCAGTTCCAGACATTGTCCAGCGATAAATCGCCACCATTCCACCATTCCTCCTTCAGCGTTTCTCTTGGAGCGAGTTTCCTCGACACTTTTGACAATCGCCTCAGTTTGATCGAGTGTTGGAACCCTGGATGAATTGATTCAGTGTCATAAGCCACAGACGAAGAGATCAAGCAGACCTGCTGGGTGGGAAAGGGAACGGAGTGCGAGGTCATGGCTGCTTTGGGATTCGTTCTCGTGTCCATGTCCGATCAGACTGCCAAAATTTTTTTACCCGCAGTTCCACTCCAGGCTTCGCACTAAGACACAAAAGCTTCTGTGAAAACGCCTTGGTTGTGAGCTTGCGGACAACATGATCACTTTCTGTTTTTGACAATTCACAGTCAGAAAAAAAACACAAATCTTTCTTGGTGGCCGGAACCCCGTCAGGTTCTTGGCTGAGCTGGTGATGGCGGAGACACTGGGTGGTAAGAGACGATAAACTACGAGCAACTCGCAACAGGCTACCACCAAAGAACAATGACTGTTGCATACGAAAAGAAAGCCATGAACCAAGTCCAGGAGTTGTGCCATGCTACACTACTGGGACTTTGATGCTAATTGATCTGATACGGTCAATCACGGGAGCTTCACACTCGCACCAACCCTCAACAATGGCTTTGTCCAATTGGACAATTGAGTAGTCCAAGTCTGTGTTGCGTGTTCACACAATTCCAGCCACAGAATTGGACTCAAAGACTCACAGCATGTTCTCCAAAAGTTGTGTCAAATATTTGAACTGGTTTTATTTTCTGTAAAACGACGAGTGGAGTGATTCAACAGGGAGCAAAATTCTAAAATTGAGGCAAGCGCATGATCTCCAATAGAGAAACGGGGCAGGGCCTCTGCAGGGGTTTCATTTTGCGGTACAAATTCTGACGAAAGCGACGTGTTGCTGTTTTATCATTGCATTTATTCCTGAAGTTTGTCATCATCAGAGATTGTTGAACACAAATGTACAGCTTTGCAAAAATGTTGTTGGTGACGAGTTTCACTTTTCGGTGCACTTGCGCAGTCCTTTTCTATGCGTCTGTGCTTCAGGAAAGAGACGTTGATGCAACAGGCAAAAACGGAAATGTGGACATGGCAATGGGATGCACTTTTTACATGTCCTTACAAGTTCAAAACCATTCATTCCACACGAGTGACTTGAAGAAATTATTATGAAAGGGATTTTTATCACGCATTGTGCAAAGCCTATCTGCCTGAAAGATTGTTTGCGTTGGCATTCCCTCTGCTTTGTGCACAATGGAGAACATAATTTTATTCGTATTGAAGAAAACCTTTGCAATATCTTTGCACTTTATTACATTGGCAAGAAGTGTTATTTGTTAGTTTCGGCGCTTTGCAAGGGATTGGCTTCCGTACCAGCGGACCAAGACCTCGACACACCAATCTCGAGGACGTGCGTCTGTGCAATGATATCCAACTTCAGAGGTTCATACAACGTTGCAAAATAAGACACCGCTGATTCCAGAAAAAAAGGTTCAGTTAATGGACTGACAGCACAAGTATCACAAAAAAGATGCAAAAATGCACGAATCTACATTCACAGGAACATTTCAAAAACAGCTCGATTTCAGTCTGAAGTGAGATAGTTTGCATGCGAAAACTGAAGGACTTTTTGTCTACTGTATGGCACACAACTACAAAGCCGTTAAAACTGCTTTGGGAACACAATTTACTGTTTGGCTGAGCAAGTTGGAAAGACCTGCTTCAGTCACCGTGGACCAACCCAAGCGGGAAGATCCTCATAAACCTGCACTGATCCTGAACAAACTCAAGCACGAGATTTCCTTTGTTGCACTGTCATAGATGGCTCATCTTGTGTTCGCTCTGCAACCTCATTCAAACTCGTTTTCACTCAGAGTGTCTGCAGACAAGAACAACCATTTCAAAACAACTACGTCCTGTGAATGAACACTCGGTTTGGCTCTTCTGTTGCAGTAACATCACGAATGCATCTGTGGCAGTTTTTTGACATGTCCGGAAGACTCTATTCGTAAATGTAGTTGTATCGTTCAAAGACGATTTCGTCTGTCCCTGCCATCTTCTCTTTGGATGTTTTCCACACCATGGTGTCCAAGCCACCTCTGTGTGTGTCTGGCATCATAAAAATAGAGAAGGGGTCTCCGACTGGTTCACTGGAGTCCCCCTCGCTTCTGTTGGATCGCTGGGACCTGAGGGACCTCAGAGATCGCATGGACTTCTTGCCCCCTGAGCGGAAGGTGGAGGAGGCGGGCGTGGTCGGGCGGTTGGAGAAGACGAGGGTCTCTCGGTCCCTCTCGATCTGCGCGAGCATCCTCCTGCGGCGTCGCAGCGCGATGACGATCCCGACGATGATACAGACAACGATGAAGACGACGACCCAGACGACGGAGATGATGATGATGAGGGATCTCTGGTCGCTGTTGCCTGAGCTGGAGCCAGGGATCAGGACAGGTCTGTCTGTGCTGGTCGTGTTTTCGACGCTGATGATGTCCACCAGGGTCGTGGTGGTGGAGGGGGTGGTGGAGGTGGTGGTGGTGGGAGTGGTTGTGGAGGTGGTGGTAGAAGTGGTGGTTGTTGGAATGGGTGTGGTAGTTGTGGTTGTTGTTGAGGTGGTAGTTGTTGGTGCAGGTGTGGTGGTTGTGGTTGTGGTGGTTGTTGGGGTTGTGGTTGAGGTTGTTGGAACTGTGGTTGTTGTTGGAACAGGAGTTGTTGTTGAAGTGGTGGTGGTAGTAGGTGTTGTTGTGGTGGGGGTCGTAGTGGTTGTGGTTGGAATTGGAGTGGTTGTGGTTGTGGTTGTGGTGGTCGTTGTCCTGGTTGTCGTGGGTTGGGCGGTTGGTCCTGGCTGCACGTCGCAGTGGTCGGGTCTGGTGGGTACGGCTCCAGGACATGTGGGCGCCACGGGGTTACACTCGAGATAATAGGCGTTACTGTCGTCGGGCGAGATGCAGACGGACTCGGTCCCCGACACAGCTTCGTTGAGCCACAGCACGTCGCAGTCGCAGGGCAGCGGGTTGTTGGAAACGTCTATTGAATCCAGGTTCGGAAGCTGACTGAAGGTGCTCTCTGGGAGTGAGGAGAGGCTGTTGTTGGACAGGTCGATCGTCTCTACGTTGGTGAGGCCGTTGAAAGCGTCGGGGTCCAGTGAGCTGATGTTGTTGTTTTCCAGGGACAGCGTCTCCAGGTTTCTCATCTCGTTGAACGTTTCTCGGGGGATGGTCTGCAGGCTGTTGTTGGACAGGTCGAGGGTGCGGAGCGAGGACAGGATCTGCAGGTTGTCCCGGTTCACGTCTCCAATGCTGTTGTCCTGCAGGTAGAGATTCTCCAGGTCGTGCAGATCGAGAAACGCCTTGTCCTCTATGACCTGCAGGTTGTTGCCGTTCAGGTAGAGATGCTGCAGATCGAACGGCCCAAAGATGGTAGGCCTCCGCAGAACCGTCAGTCTGTTGTTAGACAGAGTCAGATTGACCAATTGCTTGTTGGAATAGAAGGACAGATCTTCAATCCACTCAATTTCATTGTTGGAAAGATCAATCTCTTTCAAGTCGCGCAGAGCAGAGAAGTCCCTGCGCGTTATGTTTCCGATTTTGTTTCCCGACAGATCCAGGGAGATGACTGATCTCAGGGGGTACAGGATCCCTTCCACACTGGTGAGTTGGTTGCCGCTGAGATCCAAGGTGAACAGTGCGAACAAATTGACAAAGAACTCTCTGTGTATGCTGGAAATTCTGTTGTTCGACAAGTCCAGGGTCTGCAACTCGTTGACGCCAAAAACGCCCGATTGTAAAATTTCCAACAAGTTGTCGCTCAAGTCCAGGGCCTTGAGGAGTCCGTTCTCGGTGAAGGTCCCTGGACGGAGTTCCCGGATGTTGTTGTGCTCCATATTGACCTTGTCCAGCTGCGCCAGGGACGCGAAAAGGTCAACCGGAAGTTCACCCAGGTCGTTGTGAGAAAAGTCCACATCTCGCACGACCCTGTTCCACCCGAAGAATCTCGAGTCCAGGAACGAGATCTCGTTGTGCGAGAAATCAACAAAAACCAGTTTTGTGTTCTGCCTCAGCAGATCAGCGGGCAGTTGCCGAATGAAGTTTCCCTTGACTTCTAAAGCTACGAGGTTGGTGAGGCTCTGCAGGAGTCTTCTGTCCAGAGACACCAGTCTGTTGTTGTCGAGCGTCAGTCTGTGCAACTCCCGCAGATTGTCAAAGAGCCTTGGGTGCAACGTTGTGATCTGATTATCATTGACAAACAGATAGACGAGACCGCGCGTCGCAGCGAAGAATCGCTCGGGTAACGTCTGTAGCTGGTTTCCTTGCATGCTGAGATACTGCAGGTTGTACAAGGGTTCCAACACACGTTCATCCATTTGCCGAAGCAAATTAAAATCCAAGAAAAGCTCCCGCAGAGAATTCCCCAGTCCGAAGAACGCGCCCGGTTGCACCTGGCTCAGATGCACCTCGAGTAGCTTGAGTTTCTTGAGGTTGGGCACGTTGATGAAAGCGGAGGCGGGGATGGAGGAGATGACGGTGTTCCCGGAGAAACGCAGCTCCTCGATCGCGAGACTCGTCGGCTGCAGCGGCGGGACCCGCTGGTTGGTCCCGATGTCGGAGCACGTGACCAGACGCAGCGTCTCCGCGACGCAGCACTGACACAGCGCGTACAGCGCCGGGCAATTGGCGGCGTCGCGCGGGGGCGCGGGCAAGCACTGCTGACTCGCGAGCCGAAACAGCTGCAGCAGAACCAGCAGAGGGCGCCACCAACCCAGAGACCTCGTGGCGTCCATCATGGCGGCGCTTCTCAGACAAGACCCTCAACCCTTCTGAAAATAAAGAAAAGACGGGAATGAAATTGATTTTCACGGTTTGGATTGGCATGCGTTTCGGAAGAATCGCGTTGGGAGGCAAACCGCACGCAGATGTAAATGTGGGATGCCAGGGCAAACAGTACCATCGGGGGCAGTGACACGTGAAAGCCCCGGAGCACGCATGCACAACGACCACAAACTTTTATGATGACAGTGTCTGAGTCGTGCATGTCCACCCGAGGAAACAGCCTCGTGTAAATAGTAAACTCCAACAATGAAAGACGGTTTGAGGAAGGCTGTTTAAGGTCACCCCAAAAGGGGTCAACAGGCACGTTGGTGATATCGCTTTAATTTATGGTGGTGGCATTTTGAAATGGTACCCTTGTTCTCAGAAAACCTGGGGAAACTCATTTTGTTGCCAAGCACCAGTTTGCACCGTTTTATTGAGAGAGAGAGAGAGAGAGAGAGAGAGACAGAGACAGAGACAGAGACAGAGACAGAGACAGAAGAAGCAGAGAGACAGACAGACAGACACAGAAAGAGACAGATTGACACAAGCGTTTGATCCGCCTGAACCCAAAGTTACGGACACTGAACAAAAGTTTTCACAACAAACCTGTTTCCAATCCCGAGTGCCGTCAGTGAAAATGCGCGCGAACCGACCAACTTGTCTCTTTATCTTCTCTCACATTCTGAGGATTGTTTTGATTTATCTTGTCTGTATTTGAATTCTACCAGCTGGAGCCTCGTACTTGTTTTGCCCAAAACACAGTCGTATGTGAACGCTTTTGAATACTTTCCACAACACACCAACAGCCGTGCCATGGCTCGTATTTTTTTCGCTGAATTTCAGTGGTGTTTAATGTTTGCAAAATTGCTGCGTCTGCTCCCAAACGAAGCACCTACACAAACGGCACTCAGTCATTTCGGTGACTTCGAACGGCTTTCGGAGCTTTTGTGCAAAATTGCCCTTTCTCATGACACTCAGTCATGTTTGTCTGTGTTTGGAAATTTGCAAAACAGTCTGAAAATCGATTTGAAATTTACGTAGGTTGGAAAAAAAATCATATTTACCCCGTGTGCAGCACTTCACTTTTCGTCCCGAAAATGCGCGAAGTTGGAGATTCTGGGTGCACCCTCTTTTGTTCGCTTTTTTTGCCTCGGCTCACCTCATCAGTACAACACCAGCACCTCAGCGATTCGGCCTCACCTCTGAGGACATGCCTCGGAAACCAACTCCCTGGGTGCGCATCACTCCTCCGTCAAGATCTAAAAGCCTTTTCTGCCCATTTTCACTTGAGATAAGTTTATCACTCTGATGTGGTGCGTTGAAAGGCGGTGCGCTGTGCAGTGATTGTATATGCACCGTCATACATAGGTTTGAATGCTATTTGGGATCCACCTGTGTGTTCAGAGTGTCGTCGGAGGTTTGGGTTTTACGGCCCGGTGTCGTCGTCGCGTTTAGATTCCTCGCATCTCGGCTGATGAAGAGTTCCATTCACGATGTTGACAGCGTTGACCCCCACGGTGAAGCCAGAATGCAATTTTGTAAAAAAATTCCTCTTCATGTGCAGTTTGACGAACAGCAGACGAGTGGTGTCACTCCGTGGTTTGTTTGAGCGATATATCCCGAAAAAGGAAGTTTCTCAATTTGTCCCCCTTCAGGTGTTTGATTAGGTGTTTTGTGTTGGCATGCGCGCTGAACATGCCATGCGGGGGTATGCAAGCCAAAAGGAAGTTCACGCCTCACTGGCTTCTGGTCCACAGCAGCTGAACGGCTGGATTTCGCGCCGTGGATTCCGTGTCCTGCGGCACCAATCAACACGTCCTGAGACAAAGCACACCACGCACACACATGCCCCGCTGGAAAACACCCTCTTTTGTGGAAGCTCACTTGCGTAATGAGTAAGCTCCGTCCGTGTGTGCTTGCATTTGTGTCAAAATCGTGACGCGAGAGGTTTCGCCATGAATGTCAGCAGGCGAACCTTTCTTTTGAAAACTGCCAACTTGAGTCATGGGACGGTGCACTTCGAAACAAGTTTCTTTCACAAGTATTTATTATCCCACTAAACGCACCAAAATTAAGAAAACAGCTCTGGCGTCGGCATGCATTTCCTTTTCTTGATTTGATGATCTCAGGTCAGAGGAGATCACAGGAAACATGACATGATTGTACTTACATCCACCACTTTTGGAGTTTCTTACGTCAGGAGAGCATCACCCAACAAAGGAAGCATTGGGCAAACTCAAATTGAAACTGTTTCCAAAAAAAATCTTCTCTCACTTTTTCATTTTCCTCAACCTTCATCGTATTGAATCTGTCATCTCGTAACAAGGTTGACCAAACAGACGATCACAACATCGGAATGGAGGTGGAATGCGAACCCTTCTGGTCTGAGTTTGCAACTCAGTCAATTCCTCGAAGCGCCATCCACAAAGTGAGCAAAGAAATTAACCTGACGCGTTCCAATTCCAAGTTCTTCAAATAATCATGATTTTTCAATTTCTATGTGAAATTCAGCACCCACTTTTTCCAAGTTTTCCAACAAGCTGACGCATTTCCCGAAGCCACAGTAAAATGCGGCGTTCAGGCTCAATTTTCAGAGATGAAACTCACCTGCGTTGTTTGCGCCTGTGGCATGTGATGCACTGAACTCACCTCCAATAACGATGTCAGTGATCGGCACCAGGCTGTCCTATTCTCTCTTCTCCGAGGGGATTCATTCATGAATGCTTGAATTTCCAGCTACGGTTCCACTGTCCACCTGTGCGCACGGCGCTCCGCGGTCTCATTTGCGCAGGACAACAACTGTTTTGGGGCTGGTTCTTGTTTTCCCGGAAGCCAATTGGCTGCGATACCGAACTCAGCACCAGACTTCATGCGCAGAAATGTGCTTTGGTGTTTTCAAGCCCTGCGGCAAGATTCTCTTCAAAAAAACGTTCAGTTTGCTTTGACATTCATCAATAATATGCACAATGCCAATTGCAAGCAATTTCACGAAATCAATATTGTTTGCGCGAATTTGATGCGAACGACTGTCTTCAAGAGGACGGCCATAAATTCTCGGGAAACTCTTTCACATGTCATTGCAAAGACAGATTTTTGAAATACTGTGCCAGAAATACTTTCAAGTGAAGGGGGAGTAAGTGTGTTAAATATGCGTTGCGAGGCATGAATATATTGTTACAAACCTATCAATGCTAGGAACACAAGTCCTATACCCAGCAGGTATTCAGGTATGACAAAGGAACACAAAGACTTCTCCATTTTGTGCACAGATATGAGTTGACAGAGTCAAAGTCAAAAGACATGCATGCCTTACTTCCTTTGGGCATGTGACATTTTAGTTCTGGTTGTTATTTTCTTCGCCCCGAATCTTGGATCCTGGAGGAGTACTTGTCGAATACTACCTCGCCTGATGCTGAGGAATGAGTTGTGATATCAATTTCATTTCATCTGTGCAATGACATACGTGACCCTCAGTGAGAGATCGACAAATACCACCTTTCACTCTCCCAATCCACATCTCCTCTCGAGATCCACGGAATCAAACATCGGCAAATCTCAACGCTCACACTCTTCGCTTTCAGGGGCTCACTTGGACTATGTGTGCAACTCTTGAGCACAAGTCTCAGTCAATATTAGAGCCCAGTCCCAGACACCAAAATTGAAAAATTCAAGAGGAAATATTTGAGTCTGAGATCCTGAGTCGGGTCATTCTCTGTGATTTCCGGTTGTCTTTGTGCCTGTCGCGCACGACTGCGAACAAAGATCACAGCACGTATACGGGTCTCTGTCCCGACGGTGACTGACCCGTCCCTTTGTGTCCCGAGCAACCTCCTGAACACGTTTTTTTGAAGTTATTCAGACCAAAGTAAAGTACTGGAGCGTTTCCTTTGAAGTGACTTGAATGCTGCAATTTATGTGCATTCATCTTTATTCTCGTGCGCAGACATACATGTTTGCGTGCACAAAAGGTAACTGTGAAATTCTCTGCACATGTGAGTCGCCATAATTCCATAATTGCACACATTTCTTGTGACTCTCAGTTGCAAGTCGGTACCCACACAGTTTCTTCAGAGTCTCGGAGACAACGACTCCTCTGGATGCAACTTTTGTGTCTTCGGGGGGCGATCAGTGCAGTTTCATCTTTTGCGATTTGTCGACGAGAATTTGGCGCAGGTCTGTATCACTGCCATCTCACAGCCAATTTATTTCCAACGTAATGAGAACTGAATACACAATTTTGTGAATTTAACTCACCATTCTGAGGATGTGTGTAGCCTTTCTGCTCTCCACTGAGGTGCCAAAAAACCCTTCGCTTCTGCTTTGTTTAAAATTCTGTCGCGAAGTGCAAAACTGTTTACACCTGTGGGCAAGTAAATGCTTCTGTACTTGTCGAAACCTAGTACTTTTTACACCAAGTTGATATTTTGCAAAATAAGACCACAAATCGTGCATGCTTAAGATCGTATAAATAGATCTCAATCCTTTTTCTTGGCATGAAGACATTTGAAGGAACAACGGTGCTGCTTGTGATGTGCGGTGGATGTTTATGTGACCAAGTGGCTGTTTTCAATCGGCCAAACGCAAGTACGACTTGCAACAATGGCAAGGGAAAACTGCGTGTACTTGTGTTCGCATTTTCAAGTTGTTTCCCGCACACCCACACGTGTTGGGACAAATTTTCCTGTTGGTCACGCAGCCTTTGTTGTGAGGCATACTTTGTGAGCACTGAGTCTCTACCGCAGGAGGAAGAGACAAATTTTTGACGGTTATCTTCGCAGGATTTTTCCTTCAATGATCCTCCGCTGTTGCAGTTGGTTCTGCAATTGAAGCCCTGGTTGGGATTTGAGAGCAGTTCAAAAAGGTCAGATTTTGGGGTCTCTGACTGGTGAAACATCAAAGTTTTACTCCAGTTCCAGCCATGACAGGCTGGAATCACAGTGCATGCAGACACCCCTTGGGATACCCTACAAGTAGCACATGGTGTCATTTCATTCTGCTCCGATGAGCTGTTTTCCACCAAAAAATTTCCTGACTATGTCCTTACATTTTTGGCAAGTTGGGGTGTGACTCAGATTCTTCAAATTGCACTTGGAAACATTTCTCCGGGTCCTGTGGAACACAACATGGCAGTAGGTTCTGCAATTGAAGCCCTGGTTGGGATTTGAGAGCAG
>JAAUXT010064609.1_pt1 | contig 37226 bp, 41 predicted proteins | sample 7278171 | NCBI WGS metagenome assembly JAAUXT01 (sample SAMN14350112, study PRJNA611818) | marine sediment metagenome | isolation source: surface marine sediment (1.8m) | place: French Polynesia: Moorea | collected 2018-08 | reverse complement strand
TCTGTATCCGTTATGGAGAGTTAGATCCAACCCACGAGAGCCCTTCTCTCGGATGTACGGCTCACACTGTACTGTGTGTAGCTATGAGGTACCCATCAAGTTGAGGATTCATCCCGTCAAGGCAGATGCTCCTGCAGCATTCATAGGCTGGGCTGTTCCACTCCTTTAGGAAAGGAACGACCCAGTGTTTATGTGCATTTCCCACCATCGCCCGTTTTATAATTCACGATGCTTTGACGCTCAGCATCAGAACTTGGACAGAAGTACGCCATTATAAATTATCCTAGTCAAGGCACCCCAATTTGCAGGTTATACACGGCCCCAGCAGAAAACCTTCGCAGCAAAAGCATCACACAAGGAGCATGCAGACATTCCCTTCGTTGAAGAAAAATTGTGAAAATGCTTGTTTAGATCAACCCTGAGTCTTCATCTTGTTCCAGACTGCGACAAAATAAGACACACCAGACCAAATTACCCCAGCGGACGTCAATGAATCAATACGGGCCGATTGTGTGTAATGGGTTCTGCGGCTTCAAAAACCACCCGGGTCTGGCCGCCTTTGATAATGGCGGAAGTAAACAGGGAAAGTGAAGGTTGACGAAGCAATTTTTGCGGCTTTGTGCACAAACATGCCACCGCACTTGGGACTGCTCTTTGGTACTGCATTTGTTGGAGAGCTCTGCATCCCAGTTTCATGAACAGTGCAGCCAATAATCGGAAATGGCAAAGCAAAGGACCGGATTTGAGGAAAACGCAGTGAACCACAGCAAAAGTTTGAGCTTCTTGGGGCAAGTTCAGAGGCCCATTATCCTGCACCGATGTTCTGCGTGGCGCAAAATTACCACGCAAAATTACCAAACTTCATTCATTTGTTCCTATGGATGCCCTTTCCCTCACCAAAATCCTGAATTCACCCTGGTGCTGTTTCCTTGTGCAAACACGCCAGGAGCACAAAGACCTGAACCTGTTCTCCCAGACGTCGGAACCAACGACTATTCACAGACCAAGCTTCCGCTCTGGGGAAATGACTCACTGGTCAAAATGGGTTGGTGGGTGGGTTTTAGGTGGTTCGGGATTTGGTCTCTTGCACTTTTACGACAACTGACAGGCAGCTTGAGCTGAAAGCAAGACTAAATTTGCCCATTCAGGTTCAAAAATAACAAGTCAACATTCCAGCAAAGGATATATCCAATGTTGACAACTGACTCCCTTCAAGAACCCACCTCTGCAGCATGTTGCTCACTTTTTCGCTCATGTTCGGAGCTTGCTTGTAGTCCAAACCAGCACGACAACAGAACAGAGCACTGAGGTCCGACAATCTCTGAAAAGACAAACAGTGATACCAGTCATTGACGCACTTGATAAAGGTTCGTTCATGAACGCTCGTGCTCACAGCGACCAGAAAGAATGCGATGGCACAGAGGCATCGCCCGGATGTCAGATGAAAAGCTGCGAACAATTGTGCCCTTGCTGATGTTTTTACCTGTGGTTGATCTCGGGTGTTCTCTTTCCACAACAATGGGTGCATGTAGTTGTTGCGGACTAGAAGGAGCTTGATCCGGCGCAACTTGAGGAAACCAAACGGCAGGGCAATAAGTTCATTTCCCTCCACGTTCAGTTCTCGCAAACTCCTGCATCAAGGCACAACACGCAGCTTTTGTCAAAGCGAGTCATGCGGGTAAAGAAAACGGTTTGGAGCTCAGTTTGTCAAGAATCTATCCCTCCTACCTGAGCTGAGAAATTTCGTTTGGGATGAACTTGACTCTGTTGTAGGACATGTCGAGATGCTCCAGTTTCTCCAGATCGAACATACTGAAAACAAGGAGCTTGAGGGGGGAGCTTGACAAAGAATCTTGTCAGAACTCAGAACTCAGCCTGTGCCGTTAAATTTTCCTACCTTGCAGGGAGTTGGGATACCAAGCAAAAGGAGAAAACAAGTATTTGTAGGTTTGGTAATTGAGAGATTTCATCTGGGATTTCTCTCAGAGGATTGTTTCTCAGCTTCAGCACCGTCAAGCCAGACATGTCAAACACCCGCGCTGGTACAGTCTGAAACAGGAGAAATATGTTCTGAAATATGTTATGCTCTCGACCGGTCCTTGAAAGACCGGATGGGATTCTTCCAATCCCACCGATGTCTGAAAGCCGAAACTTGTGCCTCCGCTTTCGCTCCACGCACCGAAAAATCATTGAAGGAGAGGTTCAGGTAGAGCAGACTGTTCACAAGGATTTCCACGTCGGGCAAAGTAGAAATGAAATTGGCCTGCAAAAAAACATTGAACTGGAATATCACGTTGCAACGGTCACCTTTTTGTGTCCGCAAGTTTGGTTTCAAGTCCCAACACCAGGAAACCCCACCTTGAGGCTTAGCGCTATGCCTCCATGGCACATACAATCCAACACACCGATCTCAGCCGGGGATATCTGACATTCGTCATCGGTACCTGTTCCGCGAAAAAAAAGACCAACTGTTTCTTTCAACAAAAAAGACTCAACCCCAGCCAGACTGCACAAACTCAATGCCTTGTCATTCTGCATGAGAAATCATCTTGGCTACGAACCCAGTGGTGAGGAACTTCGTCTCGACCCTTGGAAATGTTTGGAGGGTGCTGACTGAAATGTACATTCTGGAGTACATGTACCGAGGGAAACTCTTTGTCTGGAAATGCAAGAGTAACAAAGGTAGAGTCTGGACGGATTGTCTTTCAGCAGCGACACACACACACACACGCACACACACACACAAACACCTTGACAAACAACTGATTTCTTTGCGATTGGACAACCTACTGGCTACTGTCTTTGTGTTCTGAAGCATCTGGGTCTTCGTAGAGCACGATTTCGGTGTGGAGTGGGTTGGCGCTGTAGCCGGCGCTGTGCCTGGACAAAGGACGCAGAGCTGTCTTCAAGTTTCCGCCAACGGCCTCGCTCAGCTCTTCTTTTATCTAAGAGTACAAGTGACGGTTAAATTGTTTCAACTCCGCAAGACATATCTCCACAGCAACTCCACAAAATTTGGGGCGGAAAACAATCTGTTTTTGTTCTTTCATTCGCCACCCACAGGAACCAACAGTACCAGACACGTCACAACGACCTACCACAGCCGCCATTTCTATCAGCAGTTGTCTGTGTGGAACACGACAAGGGAAGTTCACATCATCTGAAATGTCAACAAGAAAGCTCAAAAAACAGGTCAATATTATACTTGGGGTTGCAGATCTGTTAATTGGCAAGGCAGCAAATGCTTTTCAAATTTCAAGGTTCAATTGCAGGCTCAAGACAGACAGATGACTGCCAATTGGACTGAAGAGTAACGAAACCAACCAGGAGCAGTGATGTTAATCTTCGTCACAGTGGTGTGATTGGGCTGCAGAAATTCGGCCAACAGTTTGTGCAGTTTCTTGTACGTGTGACGAGAGTACACGATTTGTTTGGTTTTGTCCAAAGATAAATCGTGGACATCTGACACTGCTGTGATGAAGTCTTCCAGAGAAAAGGCAGTGTGTTGTTCTTTGTTGTCGACAGGTTGGTATTCAGGGAGGTGGAACAGCCACGAAGCAGGGATTGGCTTTGGCCGTCTTGGTTCCCTGAATCGGAAAAAAGTTTGTCTTTCCCTGGCCGGTGAATGAGATGTCATGCTCAGATGTTCAGATTCATTTCTGAAGACAATTAAATAGCGTCAAGCGAAGCTATCACCTCCAAGGAAAACTCTCTGGACCTCTGGGTCGACGTGGCTTGAGCAAATTTTGACCCTCGATGTAAGTGCCCAGATTTGCGCCAATTTGGACCTTGTCGTCCAGGACGTATCGCTGGTCTTCGCGGTTCTGTGCCACTGACTGGAATCGTCCGTCACTTGGATCAATTGTCGAAGATGTGTCTTCATCAAACACCTCAGATTCCTGGGTGAAAATGCCACAATGTTCGAACACCTTTTGTTGTTTTTTTTCTCTACACGCTCGAAAATCTGTTCTCATCTTGTTGCTTGCCGAGCAAAGGTTGGACAGGCCAGATGCTTGCCTGAAATTCTGGTAAACTTGCATTGGATCCACTCGACCCAGCGTCTGCACTCACAAGCTCCGGAGGTCTGGGCCCCGGAGGTCTGGGGCGGCGCAGCAACTTCATGACCTGCAGAGAGCCTGAAAGCAAACGTTTCAGGTTCTAGATCTGTTCTAGTTTTCATTTGCTCTTTAGATCTACTTGTGTGTGATGACGAGACCGTGGATCGCAGTGGTTCTGAAATGCAGAACCAGACCGAAAGATTCCGTGTGTCCATGCAGGGTGCCTCCTCATCGTAGATGCACAGGACTCGAAGGCCTTATCGACTTAGATCTTTCACCTTTTAATCTGGGCATCTTGGTCCACAAACGTCAGTTGGTCTAGATTCTAGATCTACGACCAGGCATAGATAATCTAGATCTAGATTCTAGGTGTCATTGAAAACATTTGCCGAACAAAGAATTCATTCGCAAATCACCCTAATATCGCTCAGGGTCAGTATCAGGGAACCATTTCAGCAGTTGTTGCTCGTGTTTGGTTTCAAGAATCCTTCGCGTTGTCCACATTCACGGATGTTAAATTGGGATAATCTGAAAAGAATTCCCTGTGTTGAGAAGAATTGGCCTAAACACCAAAAACTAGTTTACAAGCTTTGGTCAACACCAGAACTTTGTTTGCCTGGCAACCGGTGCGTTGTCAACTTGTCACCTGATTGGCGCGAAACGCGCTGCATGGGAAACACGATCCGGGGCCGCAATGCTTCGTGTGTGTGGGCACAGCAGGGGGCTGTCCAGAGGGACCTGGGTGTCTCTGCGACCCTCTCCTAGACCCTTGACCCCAGGCCGAAGGCCCCTGGCTTCAGGCTCCAGCCCCTAGGCCCCAGGCCTCAAGCCCCTGGAGACCCCGGCTACTTTGCCCTGGACCCCAAAGGTCTTGTCTTCAGGTTCATTTGCTCCAAGCTCCAGTTCCCAGATCCCAGACCAGAGAATTGGGCCTCAGGCTCCAAGGCCAAACCCGTGTAAAGTGTGCATTGTTTCTGGCTTTTTTGCTCATGCAGTGCATGCGCATGGGAAGAATGTTTCCATTGGAAAGATCGATATCATGTTCCCTCGACGATTACTGCTGTAGCTTGGAGAACACACGAACACAAATGTTAGTTTGCACGCAAGACCGACGAATTTCATGAGGAGACAAATCAATGACTGTCCTTCGTTGTGACTGCCTCGCTTCTGCTCACAGCGTCCTGATTCTTACATCGCAACACTCAGAGACGAATTCCATCCTCGCATCCAATCTGACGTATCAATTTTGAGTTCTTGAATCAAACTGAGCAATTGCGCGATTGAGCTTTTGAACTGTGTTTGAGTGTAGTTTTCCTTTGAGGTCAAGCAAAGTTGTCTTCAGTCTGGTTGACAAGCCTCTGAAAAACCTGTACGCTGTCCGATCTTTTGTGAGAGTTCTGGAGAAGTGAGCCTGCAAGGGGAAAGCCGTCATGAATGCAGAATGTCAAGGTGATGGTGATTACCCCAGAACACAATGCATTTCTGCTGTTGAAAGACAAGAACATGATTTTTTCCAAAACACAGGCCCCCTGAAACCCCCCAGAAATTTTGTCACTCTCCACGTCAAGGGGATCCCAGAACGGACAAAGAGCTCCACCAAGCTCTGTCCCGGTTCATGATCACGAACAACGTTCACCTTCATGTGAGGCGGCGCTAAATCGTTGTGGAAGTCGCTACAGAAGCTTTCTTGTCTGTAGTGCTGCAAACTGGCCAGCGAGAGAGGCACTAGGGCGCTGCTTCCTGCAAACAGACGTGTTCGCTGACTTCTTGGGATCAACTTGACCGAGAAATCCACAGCCAACACTGTATTCTCCTTCTGCAAAGTTTTCTTGGATCTGTCGAACAACACAACTTTCTTCTCTCACAGTATTTTATGTCCAGCGAAAATTGTTTACCATTGAGAGCGGACTGCACGAAGTGCGCGTGCATCACCTCGACGAGGTCCGGTTTCACCACCACCTTGGTGTGCGCGTCTGACGAACCGTTCAATCTCAGCGTCGTCAGCAGAGCGGTTTCTGAAGATCAAATTCACACAAAGTTTGCGGAATGTCCAGCGCCTTCAAAGGGTTGACGCATTTTGAATGACCGCACACCACACAAGAAACGAGTGTGTTTGCTTCTGGTTGCTTGTTTCGGCGTAAGATCACTCAGGTTTGCAAATAACCCCAAGAACAAATTTCAAGCACGCTGAAAGTCGCTTGACCAGCACTTTTATCCAAATCAGGACAGAAATGTTTTTCTTGGAAGACAAAGGAATGTGTTGTGTTTCCAGGAGAGACAGACTCCAACACGGCAAGCAGCTCTGAGTAGTTTTGCGCCTGCAAACAACAAAAGAGTTTTATCTTTCGTGAAAGAGTTTCAAGCTTTCAGTGTTTGTGTTGATCTCACACAGAAAGTCGTCACGACCAAATTCACTGCCCTCAGACCGACCTCAACTGGAATGACGAACTCATCCAAGTCACTCAGGAGGAGATACCGGAACCTGTGCACGTTCGACAGGACGCAGTCTTGCGCTGCGAGCCTCTGGGAATGTTGTCCAACACACCACAGGTTGTTTCCTTGCATTGTGTCGTCTACAACATTGATGGGATTAACAAAATCATTCCGAGTCTGCATGTGGTCTCAGGTTTACGACATCTACATGTACACTCCTCTCTCGTCATGGTTCGCGGGAGAAATCCAGTCTGCTCGTATCAATCACATTTGCCAATACTTTCAGTCCTGCTGATCAAACAATACATCAACGAAAACAGTTTCCTCTGCACATTGCACATGAAAAAATAATGGGTTTTCCATAAAAGTTCGGTTCGTTGTGTGCCTGCCATCTCCAGCCAACTCAGATTGGTTTTTGCCTGACTTCCTCTGTTCAGGGCGTGGGCTTCTGTGTCTCTTGAGGCCAGCCGCACCTGTCGATGCGAAATGCGCGGACGCCCTTCTGTCGTGACCTCCTCGTCCAGGAATGCCGTGAGCCCAGGGTATGACTCGCACAAAACCTGACAAACCAAGGCCAAAGTTCACAACCCGAATGCTGCACGGCACATGGGTACTGTAGTTGGTGTCGTGTCGAAACACAACGTCCAATCTGATCTGGATCTCAGACAAGTCCATAAATTGTGAACATGAATGTTGTATGAATGCAATCGTCCACCTCCTTTGGTCAAAATCAATTTCACTGTCAGCCAAAGTAATTTTCGCAGACGGCCTGGAGTCGGAATATCCTCGGGCTACTGCACATTGACACTGTCAAACTTGGACAGTAGATTCTGAATTTTGATAAATTTTGATTGTCATGTTTTAAGAAGGAAAAGTGAAAAGAATTGCTGCACCGTTGTGCTGGTAGTGTTCCAGGATCAGTCCAACAACTGACGAGGTGTTCCACATGTCGTACAAGAGAATCTGCAATAGAAACACCAACGAAAACATCAGGGTTCGTCTTTTGAGATCAAATTGGCTGAGAATGCTTCAAAAGCAGTCAGCACTCTTTGGAGTGTCACGCTCGAACAGGAAACTGAACTCCAGAAAAAGATACAGAGAGAAGAACAGTGAGAGACTGAGAGGGAGGTGGCGAGAAAATAACTGAGAAAGAGTGTGTGTGCGTGTGTGTGTGAGCATCAAAAATTGTTATCCAGTATGCAATACTCACTTGACCAACACCAATGAGGAGGTGGACAATGAGTGAGTGCCTGAGTGAGCGAGTGAGTGAGTGAGTGAGTGAGTGAGTGAGTGAGTGAGTGAATGAGTCAGTCAGTCAGTCAGTCAGTCAGTCAGTCAGCCAGTCAGTCAGTCAGTCAGTGCGTGTGACAGAGACAGACGCAAGAAAACAGTTTTTGTCCAGAGAACAGCTCACCTGATCAACGCCCATCATTTGTTGCATTTCCAAATACACGAGCAGCTCGTGTGCAAAGGCTGTTGGTGCGTTGTACAAAGGCTTGAGGCACACCCCCAACAGACGTCGCTCATCCCTGTCTCCGTTCACAGGGAAGATCACGTGAGGTTTGATCCAAATTTCTGGGTCTGAAAAACACAATCTCTGAAACAATCAAACGCTCTGCTGAAAAGCTGCGATGATTGACTGATTCAGGAAGCGCATTTTACACTTTGCGTCGAAGATCTTCGATCAACACTTCTTCGAAACTTGTTTGGTCTTACTCACTGGGCATACACTATGGGTCTGAAAAAGAAGACCCGAATCGTACAGATCTGTTTTCTACCTGTTTTGTTGAGCGATATGCCGACGTATTCCGGTGGGCCCGACGTCCTGAACGACTCCGGAAGGTGGCACTGGACCAGAACCTCCTTGTAGAAGCACGTGAAGGAGTGCGCGGTCAGGAGCTCTTCAACGGATGCTTTGGTTCTCACTGTGTCATTGCATTCTTTGTTAAGTCTTGAAAGACTGCAAACCAAAGTGCGCGCCTCATCTTGGAAAGCGCGGCTCATGATCGTCAGAACTCGCACCGAGGGTGGTTCCACTCGGAAATCCACGTAGGCAGATCTGATGTACAACGGAGCGCGTCTCAGTCCAGACGAGTGCCAAAACGAATGTTCATCTTTAACTTTTCGCGCTTTCTCGATGCATCGGTGTGATCCCACGACCTTGTTGTCCACTCTACCGTTGTAACTTTTGAGATTGGTCCGTTTCTCTGAGTGTTCAGAACCAATACATGTCCAGAGCCACAGACTCCCACACACATCGGGAGAGCGCAGGACCAGTGCGGACACCACGAGCAGAATAGAAGCCCCGCAGACGGCACGGAGCAGGCGTCTGCGGCTCATGGTAGAAAACTTAATCCACGCGAAACGCCACACATGCTTGTGGCATTGAGCTCAGACGCACTCCCCTTCGGTCTCCCTCACTTGTGGTACTGGAAGCTCTGTGATAGCGTGAGACACATCGAACAGAATCAGTTTGCGCAGCAGCTTCGTCGTTCGCCAAACAAGTCCTTCCAAAGTGTGATACGGCAAGACAACAAAGCTGAGGCAGTCACCGACAGAGAGTCCTCTTCCTGCAGACTGCCATTGAAGCAACATAATTTTACAACTTTTGAGAAAAGTTCACAGCCAAACATCTATTGCCTGCACCAGCGCCAATGTTTTGGAGCCAAAACTTCAGAGACGGATCCAAGAAATGTTTCTGCCTCGTATCGGTTCAAAACATGAAAGATTCAAGTCAGACACATATATATGTACCACCAAAAAATACAAAAAAGAACAGTTCTTACACATGCCAAGAGAAGTCTTTGAGAGTTTGTCGCCACTTTCGACTGCGTGAACCAGATTTGCGTTCACTCAGTCTGCAGTTCCGACAAACTGAGACGTCTTGGCATGCACTTCGCTTTTCTCCCAGGGTGCAAAACAATGTTTGAACAAGAAGCAGTGCGTTGTCTGAGGGGAAGCACATCGCCTTCGCACAAGGAGGTACACCCCCTGGGATGAGATGTGACACGACGTGGTGGGACATGTCCAAGATGCCACAAACAGCCGGTTTCAACCACTTCGTGCTGTTGCCCCAAAGGGACATTACATAATGATGACGTGAACCCGTGAGCGTTCGGGAAAACCAGGTGATGCGCTGCGAGCAATTCAGGCAAAACAATAAAAGTGAATGTGCGATGTGAATAATCGAGTTAAATTTTTTGTTCCTTGTTGGGCATCTCAATTGTTTTGCTCGACGTACATGTGCACAACACTGATGACAAGTACCGATGACACGCACGGAAGATTCAAGTTCGTGCACTTTATGCCAGCCAATGAAATTTAATCTTTGACAAAAAGTACAACAGCTTCGCTTGAAAATCGTTGCAAAAAAATCCACAAACATTCTGCGTTACAACAATTCACAGACATGTTGCGTGGGCTCTTATTATCAACAGAAAACGTACAAAAGCAGGTGTTTTTGCCACATGAACCAATGTCAGGCAGCTCAAGTAAAGTTTCATAGATGACATGAAGGTCGTCGAGCAGTGAAAAAATTCTTGGGTCACAGAAGTAAAAATTATGTTTCCAAAATTGTTATCACGTTTGTTGATAACATTGGGATCAGTTGTACTGACGGTGGTTTTTGTTGGAGTTCATCTGGAAAATGTGTTGCAAAGTTATTTTGTTGCCGTGATGCGTGGTCGAGAATGGCAGGTTTCGAAAGCTGGTTTCGTGGCAACCCAACGTGGCAGAACTTCATGGGTACGTGCAATTCCAACTTGTATTCTTGTGTGTAATTAGCACGAATACCAAAATAGTTTCGCCAATTGTGTGTTGCAAAAACACTCATCGTTCCTGCGAAACACAATGTCTGCCTCGAATGCACAGTCGAAAACGAAAAGTTATATATCTGGTGTTTTCGAGGATCATAACAAACACATCAATTCTTCAGGAACCAAAACTATCTGGACCCAGAATAAAGGACAAAGACTCATTTTGGTATTCAAGCAGCCACCCACATTTGTACCTGAGATCAGCTTATCTGGACACAACATCGACTCCGTGGATCGTGCACGTCCTCGTCGTGATGAGTTTCGAGTTGTCAAAATTCTCCGACAGCGTCTTGTGTCACTTCGTTGGAAGCAACGGATCGTCAACAGTTCCAGGTTCGGTTCGGCTCACGCCCAATGCGTCGAAAACACTTTTCCGGTCTTTCTGGTTGGAAGTGTTTTTGATGCCAAGCACAAGTCAGCTGGTGTCAGACCATCTTTCAGCAAAATAGTCCACAGAGCACTCGCGCGTTGCAACTACACAATTTAGTTGGCAAATTTGAGGGACTGAGATGAAACAGACGCAACTCAGAAGGTATACGAGTAGGACTCAGTTCTGAGCCAGTTTCAGCAAACTCTTGGTGTTTAACTGACTCTGTTCTGCACTTCTGAACAACTGTTGACCACAATCTCTTGTCACATACCATTTTGTGTCAAACTAAGCCAGCATTAACCAATTCTGGAGCAAACAATGGGACAAAACTGAAAAAGAACACAAAACACTGCGAAATGAGGATGAAATGGACCCAAATTTATGATTTAGAATGGTTCCCCAAGAAGGATTTGTCCTTTTGTAGAAGTCTGAAAAAACACTTGAAGTTTTACTTCAACTTTCCCAACTGCATGATCTTTCCAGGCAAAGTGATACAACTGCTCGGAGGCCACAAAATCTGCTTCTTCCAAGACACTGTTGTTCGCTGCAAAGTCACACATCCCATTCACATGGTGGCCATTTCAGTCAACAATTCAGGTGAAAGAAAGCAAACTCTTTGAGAGCTTTTTTAGACAAAACGACAGAAACAACTTTCTCATAAATACTGAAGCTTTGATGCCATTCAGGAATCCTTCTTTCGCACAACTTACGAATTCAAGTTTACGGCATTGGCTACTTTTGTTTTTTGGCTGCAGGACCGGATGTTTGGCTTGAACCTGAGGTCATCAAACCTCGACAAGGTTCCGCGCGGGACATTGGACTTTGTCTCAAAACCCTTTACAACCAGCGACCAGAGTATCTGGTCGATCTCATCACATTGTTCGAGGTTCAAAGGATTCTTGGTGTCAAACAGGTCAGAATAATTTTGGTTCCTAGAAGCTGTCGTGTTTGCGAACGTCTTGACTTGGTTGCGCACAGTTTGTTGTTGTTTTTTTTAATTAAATATGGCCTTGTTTTCCAGATAACATCGTACGACATTGTGAATTCATCGAGACTGTATGAACACCTCCTCTCATACTACCAACAGGAAGGTAACGAATGACATTGTTTTCAGTCCAGCAGATCCGTCCCCTCTTGATGACCGTGCCAAGATTGGCGTGGAAAACTCAAACCCGGCGCAGAGTAGCTGAGCCCAACAAAAATCGAAGGCATTCGTTCAGGTCCTTCGCTATACATGCATTTCCCTGATATGAAACAGGAGAGAAACTTGTGTGCGCTTTTCACTGTTGGTTTTTGGCAGCTGTTGCCGTGGGTTCACAACAGAGTTGATACAGTTGTCACGCAAGTGAGTGCGTTCAAACGGCGGGGTTTTGTTTTCGAGACGACAACACAAGTTTGTTTGCGTTCGTGTTTCGTTGAGTTGCGTGTTCTGCACATTTTCTACTCGACATCAGCGTACCCGTTTTGGTGCATCTTTGAGAAAACAATAAACCATAACACAAAGACGCACGCACACACACACACACACACACAAATAAAAAAAACTGCAGAAATATAATTGCAGACAGGCGCCGCCTCACATTCTGACAAACATATTTGCTCGAACATTGATAAAAAAGCCCTTCTACTCGGCCACTATTTCATTTAGATGCCACACGCGGCGTGCCATGGAAGCGTGCGACGTCTTACGTGGAAATTAAGTTGTCCACGTCCACGTCCACGTCCATGTCCATCCATTTCACTGCTTTCAAAACAACTGCGAACAAAATGGTTCTTCACCAACCCACACTTTCGATCTTTGTTCATCTTCTTGTAGAAAATCAAGAAAAATTGCAAAAACACAACATTCCCAAAAAAAGGTTCAAAGTTGGGGTGTTTGGCACCAATCTTCCCAGTCACCAAATGACGCAGCGTTCCACGGAAAACGGGGCAAAAACAAGCCCCCACGTGTGGCATCTGAGCTTCCACATTCGTCAGTCCCACCGTTCCCTGCACCTTGCAAGTGGACGGTTCCCCATCACTGATATTTTTCAACAGGCTTCGTGCAGCTTGTTCGATGGAGGCACAACATTCCAGGACGAAGCACCCAGAACAGCCGAGACAAAGTGGCATTCCAGAAAATAGGTGAGAAACATGTCAACCCAGGTTCCAACAAAACATCCTGGGCAGAATGTCACCCAGCCGAATCGATCCTATTTTTTCAATGCAAAAAATATCCTGGGTGGTACTAGTATGCGAAAAGGCAAAAGCAGCTTGCAAAGCGGATGAAAACCCATTCCAATGTAGACGTTGGGGGCGGGAAGCAGATGTTGAACTGCACGCCGCTCTTCTCGCAGCGCCTCGCGCTGCAGGACTGCTTCCTACGCAACAAGGCGCGCTTCCGCTTCCTGTCCAGGCACGTCGTCTCCTCTCGCTGCATCGACTGGTCTTCTCATGGGCTTTCAGTCGGTTTTTTGTCGACTTCTGGATTTGATTACAAAGGGAAACCCACAGACGACAGCGAAAACAGCGACCCCTGCGTAATTTTTGAGTGCTTGCTTGGGAGGGAGCGCACGTAGGATTGGGTGGGGAAAATGATCACCTGCAAAATTTTGCTTCCAGGGTTACGATTACAAGGACTTGCTCTCTTCCTTGGGAAAATTGTTGGCCAACTCCAAGCACCCGGTTCATTCTTACGTCTTCAGTGAGAAGCACTACTGTGCAGATGCACAGAACAATTCTGGTTTGTGCGTTTTTGAATGCAAAAATCTCGTGCAACGTTGTGACGGCTGGTCGCCAAAAGCTCTTCTGTGAACCTTGAAATTCCACGAAATGAATGAGACGTTGTGGTGATTTTTGTTTTGTTGGCAAGCATTTCTGGTTTCTGACAGTTCTGGATTTCGGCACGGTGAAGAGACTCTCGGGGACGTCAGGTGGGCAGCACACCAAGGTGCTCGCCGCTCCGGACCTCGTCGACATCATCGGAGTGCACGAGGTGGTCAGGGCGCGCAAAGGTACGGCCAGAACCCTTGCCGCAAACTTTGAACTGCTGCAGAGAAGTTCATAACGCTGACTCATCGAGTTCAGTTTGTGAAACGAACAATGTGGTTTCAGGCAGAGCAGTCGCAGTTCCTCCGGACACAGGAACAGTGAACCACTATCGCAAGAAGAGCTTCTGTGAAGACCTGCGGGCGTCTGGTGCAGCACCTTACATCAGGGTGAAACATTTTTGAGCCATAGTAGCGTGCACGTTGCTCCACACTATTCAGCAATGCTGAAGAAACCCCCGGTGAAAAACAGTATTCAATTGTATTCTATGTCCGTGTGCCTCTGTTTCAGAAGAAATTTGGTGCGGTGATGGAGAACGACACAAGTACAACGAAATACTTCAAGGAGCTGTCTGATCGGCTTGAAATTGTGACAGAGGACCTCAAGCACGTCCTTCCGCAGAGTGTCAAAGAACAGTTGCACCAGGGAATTCAGTACCTCAGGGAGCAAGCTGCACCAGAGACTGAGGATCACTCACAGAACGCGGACTCTTTAGAATGGCTTGGGTTCTCATTGCAAAATCGGAGGGGAGATCGAGTCCGACGACAACAAACATGACATCTGGGACACCACGGAATGACATCCAGCAGTGGAGATGACATCAGACATGTGGATACGAAATGCGCTCGATGAGTCATCCTCCGTCCATTGTGCATAATGTCGGTAATGGAAACAGCAGCGTCAGCCGATCGATGGATTGGTGCGCCCAGCGGGCCTCCGACGAGCAACAGCGACTGCCGTCTTCCAAAAAAATACACACACTTGTGTCCTGTGTTGTGGTGAAAACAAGCAAATGCGCTACCTTTGGCTCTGTCACTTCAGCTTGCGAACAAAAATTTGTTTTTCTGTGGTCTGGCTTGAGCAAATTTTTTCCTTTCAAGCACGGTTTGCTTTCGTCAGTTTGTTTTGCTGCTCTCCTAAATTGCAGACACCGTGTCTTTCAATCTTGCAGTGTTTGTCAAGTTTGGTTCAAATAAACTATTTCGCTTTTGAGCGTTGTCTTGCGACTTGGCTTCAGTAGCCCAAACACTGCCTCATTGAATATTACGGTTGCATTACCAAAAGCAGCGTCAACAGCAGCAACAGAAGAATCCTGGGCAACCGATTCTACGACACTCTCAAGCATAACGTGAACACCTGCGAACCAAGACGACCGTTTCCGACATTTGCGATTTATGTCCACTTTACGGGATGACCATATATGGAGCTCGGACGTTTGTACCCGTTTTTCAGTCTTGGCCAATTCCAAAGACCAAGAAATATCGAGCACACTTCTCACTTGACGGTGGTCCAAAGGCGGTTAGGTTGACGCTCGAATGCTGAGAACGTGTAATGTATGTAGCCAGGAAGCTGCATCGGAGTGCAGGACCACAGGCGCCTTTGCTTCAAACAGAAAGTTCAGTCCCGTCTTTCCACGTTTCACTTCACGTCAGTCTTCCTCGCGCCGTAGCGTAGATCTGCATCATGCGTGAAATCGTGCACCTGCAGGCCGGTCAGTGCGGCAACCAGATTGGCGCCAAGGTAAGTTGTCGCAGCGCAAGTCATCAAATTGCATTTTATGAACGAGTGTCCGGAAGCACCGTGAACACGGTCAGAGTCGCTGGGGTGTGTGGATACAATTGCCATTTCTGATCAGCAGTCCGATTTCTGAAGCTTGCAAAATTATTGCGTGCGAACCAAACAAAATGCCTAAACATATGGTGTTCAGCATTGTGCAATTGCTTGAATCACTACACGTGAAAAGATCTGTCACAGTGAATACCAGAATGCAAACATGTTTTCGTTGAATGGAACTGACTTTGCACGCCCACCTTTTCCAGTTGCAGATGTTGCACCTGTACCATTCATCGCTGTGCGAAAAATGAAAGCTCATTTGCATGCAAACGACGAGAATGCGTTTTTGAAGCAGTTTTCAAAACATGACCAGTATCAGGAACGTCTGCCAGGCATCGTGTTGGCCTGCCCCCCAGTCCCTTGTGCACACTGTTCTTCACTTTTTCAGTTCTGGGAGGTGATATCGGATGAGCATGGCATCGACCCGACGGGCACGTACCACGGAGACACCGATCTACAGCTCGAGCGCATCAACGTCTACTACAACGAAGCCTCAGGTGCGCAGTTCCACCCCGTGGTGCTTGTCCTGAAGCACTGTCTGTTAGGACGATGCTGCATGCAGCTGCGGCAACGTGGTTTTGATCTTGAGCCCACAGACATTGAGAAGCAGCTGCCACAGGGGAACGCAAATGGCATATAATTTCAAATTGCGTTCGCATGTGAAGGCAGATGAGAGCTGTGGGAACCATTTGTGGTCGTGTGTACTCTCCGAGCAGAACATGATCATGTTTTCAGAAACAACCTGCAGCTCATCCAGAAGCATGACGTGTATTTCCCGCATCAAAAACAAAAAGGCAAGCAAGTGCTGCTGCGCAAATGAGTGTTTCACACGCATGTAGAACATGATTGTTTTCCCCAACAGGAGGAAAGTACGTGCCTCGTGCCATCCTCATCGACCTGGAACCTGGAACGATGGACTCAGTGCGATCCGGTCCATTTGGTCAGCTCTTCAGACCCGACAACTTCGTATTTGGTGAGTTCTTCGTAGGCACAACAACTGGTAATGATTGACAAGAAAATAATTCGACCAAGACTGCAGCGTGGCGTGACTGAACCTTCAATGTGCAACACGCTCTTGGTTCTCTGTAGGTCAGAGCGGCGCCGGCAACAACTGGGCGAAGGGTCACTACACGGAGGGCGCGGAGCTCGTCGACTCGGTGCTCGACGTGCTGCGCAAGGAGAGCGAGAGCTGTGACTGTCTGCAGGGCTTCCAGCTGACCCAATCGCTGGGCGGCGGTACCGGCTCCGGGCTCGGCACCCTTCTCATCTCCAAGATCCGCGAAGAGTACCCAGACAGAGTCATGAGCACCTTCTCCGGTGAGCGTCAAATTGCATCTGCCACTTCTACAATCCTACAGTCTCACAACTGAACAACAGCTGAAGCTGTTTCTCTGAGCAAATGGATTTTTTCTCAGTTCTGGGTTGTATTTGCAGTCGTGCCGTCTCCAAAAGTGTCCGACACCGTCGTCGAGCCCTACAACGCGACGCTCTCCGTGCACCAGCTGGTGGAGAACACGGACGAGACTTACTGCATCGACAACGAGGCGCTCTACGACATCTGCTTCCGCACTCTCAAGCTGACCACGCCCACCTATGGCGACCTCAACCACCTCGTGTCGGCCACCATGTCTGGTGTCACAACCTGCCTTCGCTTTCCAGGACAGCTCAATGCCGATCTCAGGTGACCAGGGCAATTCTGTATTTCACACACAGCATTTGAAATTGCCTTTGCTCTCCAAAATGATAAAATTTCCCACTTCACACCTGCAGGAAGCTGGCGGTGAACATGGTTCCCTTCCCTCGACTGCACTTCTTCATGCCTGGCTTTGCGCCGCTGACCTCCCGCGGCTCGCAGGGCTACCGCGCGCTGTCCGTTCCCGAGCTCACGCAGCAGATGTTCGACGCCAAGAACATGATGGCGGCGTGCGACCCGCGCCACGGCCGCTACCTCACCGTCGCTGCTATTTTCCGTGGACGCATGTCCATGAAGGTGTGATATTTTGACTTCTGTGAACATTCCGTCTTCTTCGATAAGCTGAAACCTGAATGGGACCAAAAGGTATACGCCACGTAAACGCCACCAAAGACCTTGTTCAAAGAAGATTACCACTGTGTTGCAGGAAGTGGATGAGCAGATGCTGAACGTGCAGAACAAGAACAGCAGCTACTTCGTCGAGTGGATCCCGAACAACGTGAAGACGGCTGTGTGCGACATCCCACCCCGCGGACTCAAGATGTCCAGCACCTTCATTGGTTAGTGCAAAGCAATGAAAACAGTCTCAATCTGGAAGAGCTCAAAAACAGCCTCTGGCATCTGATTCTCAAAACTGCTTCAGCAAATTTGTCATTTGTGTTCGTGTCGTAACAAACGTGGTGTTAACATACATGTACACAAATGGACTTTATGTGGAATCTGCTCTGCACCATGTATCATGTTTTGATGACCAATGCCACGTTTCAGGGAACTCCACCTCGATCCAGGAGCTGTTCAAGCGCATTTCCGAGCAGTTCACGGCCATGTTCCGTCGCAAGGCCTTCCTCCACTGGTACACCGGGGAGGGCATGGATGAGATGGAGTTCACCGAGGCCGAGTCCAACATGAACGACCTGGTGTCCGAGTACCAACAGTACCAGGTAAACCAACCGCAAGTTTCACCCTCGTTGTATGGGACAGTTTTTCTCCCCATCGATGAAAGCGCAACAACCCCCAAGCCTGTGTGTTTCACATTTTCACACTTGTACGCAGGACGCCACGGCCGATGACGAGGGAGAGTTTGATGAGGAGGAGGAAGGTGCCGAGGCGGAGGAGGCCGAGTGAAGCAGAAACCACCGCGTTCTGTCAGTTGGGAGGAGGACATGTCAACGATCTGGCTAAAATGCTGCGAAACGTCGAATGAAACACCACGAAAATTGTGTTTGGTGAACGCAACAAAAAAAACCATCTGTCGGTGTTACTTTGTCAACCAGACCACAAGAATCAAACGTCAAAACAAATTGCTTACACATTTTCAGCTTTTTGATGGCCACGTCGAAGGTTCATCTCCTCGTCCAACTTGTCCTGGAATGTAGCATTTTTGTGCTTGGGTATTGTTCACCAAAGAGATACGGTGTTTGGCTGATTCTGAGGAATTCCCCTTTGAGACATGGATGCCCGTAAAACAATCCAAAATATGAAATTGCTCCATGAAGAATGGCACATTGGTGACTCTACTCGAGCACTGCAATTTTCAGCTTGATTCGCGCACTGTCATTGCGTTCATGCTTTTCTCGGTGACACAATGTTCTGCTATTCGATGGTGCTTTTTGTGTGACTTTCCTGCAATCATTTGTATTTGGCAAATTTCACACAGACACAGCTATATTTTGTGGTTTTCTCAAACATTTATGTGAATCTGGTGAAATAAAATTTCATTTTCCAAACCAGCGTTGATGGCAGAGATATCACCACGTGCACGTTGCTCCGTGGGAAACGTACGCGTGCTCTTCAAGCTAATTCGCCTTCTGCAACGTGTGCAGCTGTGAAACTTGTTGACAAAATATTTGACCGGTTCAAAAAGAGCACAACGACCTGTTGGACCTCAATTTATTTTTAATGGAACACAAGCGTGCAGCTGCTGATCTACACGAACTCGGACCCGACGCAGTGGTGGCACCAGAAGACGTTGTCCGGGTCCCAGCGCTGCTTCACTCCGAGCAGACGCTCGTAGCGCTCCTCGGAGCCCCACTGCTCAACCTGCCAAGGCAAGTCAACGAGGTTCTTTGAAATCTATCCACAAAAAGAAAAAAATGAAATTTTCGAAAAAAGCCTGAAATTAAGGAAGATGTGAGTCAATTCGAGCCCAGACTCACCTGCCAGTTCTGAAGGTAGAAGTCGTTTTCGTTGTAGTAAACGCCAGTGCCGTAGTTGTACATGCGCGTGTTTCCGTACAACAAGATCCTGGAGATGATGTCCTCATCACGCCCCTCACTGTACCAGGCAGCGCCGCAGGCCAGCGACACGAGCCCGTTGCGCAGGTCCGGACTCGCCGACGTGGCGTCCTGCGGCAGGTCCACCGCATTACCTACAGGCAGGATGTGGGAACAGGCCTGAAGGTCACTCAAAGAAGATGGCGTGCTGGTCAGACACTTGCAAACTGCCGATATTGACCGTTTGGTTGCTCGGAAAAAAACTGAGGAACGCGGGGACGAAACTCAACAAGGTACGAAACTCACTGTCCTCAGTGTTGTTTCGTATCATTTTTCTGAGTTTCGTCTCCACGTTGCTCAGAATCCTTCCGGACCGAAAAACAGTCAATTGCAAACAGATTCACGTTTCGTCAATGTCCCAAGATTTCCATTGAAGTTGAGGGTGCAAAAATTGAAGGAACCGTCAGCCTCATGTGCGCGCACCTCCTGTGAGGGTTCCGGTGCACCCTATTCCGACATCGGCGAGGTAGGTTGTGTTCGTCATGTCAGTCACCATCTCGGCTGCCCCAGATCCAGGGACGAGGTCTTCCTCTTGCAGCAACGTGCCTGAGCAAGGACAGGAAATTATAAAACACCAAATACACATATCAGATTCAACGAATCCGTTTGAAACAGTGCGCAGAGGGGTCTGGTCCCTCACCTAGACCCAGCCCAAGATCGATTTCCACCACCGGGGAGAACAACATGTGTGTGTGTGTGTGTGTGTGTGTGTGTGTGTGTGTGTGTGTGTGTGTGTGTGTGGCTGTGGCTGTGGCTGTGGCTGTGGCTGTGGCTGTGTGTGTGCGTGTGTGTGTGTGTGTGTATTTGTTGCACAATCGATACTCTCGTACCTATGAGGTGTTGCCGCAACCAGACCGTGTCATCAATCTGCTGTTCGTACTCCCAAAAAGTGTCAAAGACCCTGTTCAAAAAAGTCAATCTCAATGACATAGCAAAGCGAAAGTTGGCCGCCGGGAGTGCCAACATTTCTACTGGCTGATCTGAAGAAAACTTTGCTCCAACGGAAATCAACGCACAGTGAGTAACCGAAGTTCTGGCAGTCCCGTCTGAAGTTGGCGAGCGGCGCAAGATTCTCCATCGCCTCCGACCGATCCCGACCCCAGTGCAGCAAGAAGAACGTCACCCAGCCCAGTTGCGATGTCTTGAGTCGAAAACACAGTCGAACTTTTTCATTGTCGACAACTTTGCAGTATGGTGAAGCAAGGAAAACTTTCCGCAGAGCACAGTCATGGGATGTTTGCTCTGCAGATCAAACGAGAGTTCGAGACACCGAGACTCCGAGACCATTGGGAACAAAGACAAATCAAATTGTGATCTGCTGTAATGTCCAGAAGCCTGGTTTGGGTGGGAGAATGACCTCTAAATTGGACAGTGAAAGTGTTGTCCACGCTCAGTCACCACAAAGGAGACGAAACATTACACTGGTCATGTGTACTCAGAAACGAGATATTTGTTCCCTTCCTGACTGTGTTTTCATGCACGACATCATTCAAGGAAGTAACTCCCTTTGAGAACAGATCTATTTGTGTCGTTCAGACATACGGTGCCACTTTGACTGCAGCCACACACTGAGGCAGCACCTCCGCACGTGCGTACACAGGTTCCTCCAGAAATTAATGCGAAAATAGACCGAAAATAGACATTTTTCAACAAAATTTGGAAACAAAAATTCCACTACATGACGTTCATCTGACACATTTGCACTGAGAAGAAGAATCGTACCTGTTCGAAATCTTTGGAGACCAGAATGTAGCCTCCCCAGTTGGTGGAGAGGTTGGTCCGCAACAGATCGAACATCACTTCCAAGGTCTGGAAACATGTCACAGTTTTGCAAAAACGTCTGTGCCGAGGCACCTCACTTTGAGGAAACACATTCGAACAAAATTTGTGAAGTGTGAGACACGCAAAAAACTATTTTGTGTAGCATCAACATATATATAAAATCGGCAATCTTCAGACTTACAAACCTCGGTTGCAACGCCTGTGCAATTGGTGCCGTCCAGCGCAATGGGCCACTGACCGACGTAGTTGACGAAGCCGTCGGGCGCTGGGTGCAGCTTGAGCACAAACTGGGTGACGACGCCAAAGACTCCACCTCCTCCACCAAGCACCGCCCACCAAAAGTCTGGGTCATCCAGCGACTCAACCGAACCATCAGGGTGCTCCATGGTGCCGCCTGAAATCATGTACGGTGAACTGGAACGATGCAGTCAATTTCATGTGCTTCAATCAGCAGATCCAAACTCGGGGGTGGGGGGGAACCTTCGGGGTCCACGTGGATGGCGGTGCCGTTTTCGGTGACGATGGTGAATGCGACGACCTGGTCGACGCCGAGTCCGTGGGTGCGCGTGATGGGGCTGTGGCCGCCGCCCAGGATGTAGCCGCCCGGGGACACGGTGCGCGACGAGCCACCCAGCACAATCACTCCGTACTTGTCCGCCTGCGAGAAGGAGCCTTGTGTACTGGAGATTCATTCCTTGGGAGTTTTCCCCACACGCTATCTCAATGAGGTTCTCTCTCCAAATCCTGGTCTTGCTCTCATTGTGTCTTCCAAGTTTACCTCCTCATAGGCGTCTTCCCAGATGACTCCGGTTCCCAGGGTCATGGTCATGTTGGTGTCGCTTCGCGGGTCGGACAGACTCACTTCCAGTTGCGTCATGCGACGCATGTTGATACTGAGGGTGTGGTCCCGAGCAGATCGGCCTGAGAGCAGGACCAGCACACCAATCTCTTGGCAATGGTAGCAAGCAACAAAGCGATTGGGACGAATGTTTCATCTCAGTTTGTGGAGGTACGAGCTCACCCAAGAAGTCGTGTCCTGTGCTGTACACCGTGGGTCGTATGCCATTCTCTTTCGCGAAAAGCATCGCCGTCTGCACATCTCCTGCAAGAAGACGAGTCGATCCAGAAATTCTTGCGTTTGTAGACTCTCCTGTCAGACCAATCACTGCAACACCAGACATGGGTAGATTCTTCGTTCTAAGTTTCAGTCAACCTCACCTGTGCTTTCAGGAAACACGACGGCTCCACTGTCAAAGTTGAAGCGCAAGTTCTTCATGTAGGTTCCATCCCGGTATTGTGGGTCCCCTGGCATCCGTATAGTTCCTGCACGACGCGGGTGTTGTTGCCCAAAACGAAAATGAAGGTTTGGCTCAGTCAAAGTATCTTTGGTTTCCATTTTTGTTTTTGAAGAATTCTCGATTGTTACAGATACTTGTGCAACTTTTGAGCATTCATTGCCTGTACATTCACTACTCGTATTTATTTTTGCAATAACCTTGTCAATTGTGTTGGTGGTTGTTGTGTTGTGTGCATTAAGAATGAATTTGTCGTGTTACAATTTCTAATTTGTGGCATTCAAAAGTTTGTAACAGCTACATTTCTTGTTGTTTTGTTGTGTGTTGTTTGATTCTTTGGACAAAGAATGATCATTGTTACTTGAGCGAGGGTCGTATTTCTTTGTCTTTCTTACGATGCTGCAAATTCCTCACCATTAAGCTGTTCTCCCAGCTTGAAATAGACTTGATCCGGCGAAGGCCAACTGGCGGCAGAGTCGTCGGGCGTCCTCAACGATTCGAACTCGGAATGCTTCACTCGAGCACATTGGCACTGAAGAAGCAAACCAGAAAATACCAAACCAGAAAAAAGTAACTTGTTGAACATTTTCTTTGCACCCATAGAGCTGTTTTGTGTGAAAAACTCGTGACTCTAAAGACACGGTCAAACACTTTTATCAAGTGTGCTGTTCATATTCTGACCTTTGTTTTTCATTTTGTCTGTGCATGGGAACAAACTCTTTCTGAAACAGCTGCGTGTTATCATGGCGGTCACAGTCAAAGATGGTTCATGATCGGACAGGAGAGACCTGGCTCTGATGTGGTTGGACTGCAGAAGGGCATTTTCAAGAATGGTATCGGGGGACCTGGAGGCCTGGCCCCTCATACCCTTTTGCGTGGCTTTCTGCCACAATCAGCAGATCTTCCACCAATTGCAATGCCTAAGTGGCAATTGAAACACACAATGCTTCAAAAAAGAAATCAGTGTTCGATTCCCCGACCTTGGTTCGACACAAACGCTTCTGGTTATGTGTGGTTTTTGCTCGACATTGGCACTTCTCTTTCCTTCTGAAGATTCACACGGAGATTATGCAATGGATTTAATTTTGGAACCTTGCACTTTTTGTTGGTCACACAACCAGACCCTTGCACCTATCTTTCCATGACATCAATTTGTGAGTGTCTCTGCAAAATTTATGGCACAGAGCAAAACTTGTAATTGTTGTTTTGACTGAGGAGCTTAAAACTTGGGGCACAGAACCAAGGTTTCAAATGAACACTGACCTGGCGGACAGTGGTGTGGGTGAAACAATCGAGTTGCCAACTCATTGGTTTGCCCACAAGGTCCCCAGCTTCAAGAAGAGAAAACACAATGTTTCAGAAGTTGTGCGTTGTTGGAAGTGTAGCAGACGGTGGTTCTTTCGTTTGCTGTCAAGCAAAGCGAACAGGGCAGATAGTTCTGTCTGTTTTTGACCTTTGCTTGCACGCTTCCCTCTGTCAGGGTTGCTAGATTTTCGCAGGGAACACAACATAAAAGAATTAAGGTTCAGCAAGTGTGAGGTGGCAATGTTGGATCTCCAGCTGTAAGAGTGGTCTTGACCAAGCGACCATGCCCTAAATTTATGGTTTTTCGTTTTCAGGCGGGAAGGCATGCGATGACGAAGCCGACCCGCCGCGCAGAAAGAAACCCCGGCTCGACCGAGGATAAACAGTGTCCGCTAGTTGCGCCGGAGTGAAGCATTTTTCATTTTTGTTTGAAGTTTATTCCTCTTGTGGACCTTTTGGACTCACCTTGCAGAGGCACAGATTCCGCTGATGTATTGATGTAAGCTTGTGTTGGGTGCTTGCAACTTTTCGCACACTTCATGGTTTTGTCGACTTCGTTTCGACCACCGCAAATCTGTCGAAATGAATCGATTCTCTTGAGCGTTTGTCTGGTGGAACCTTGGACCTACATTGTGGTTCCATTGACGGGATAGATCTGTTTCGACAACAGTCATCCTTTGCAAAACTTGTTCGTTTTAAAACGCCCACCGCTCTTGGGAGAGACGCATCAGACTCCACGAAACGCAATGTTCACTGAACCGCTCCGTAAAAATTTCTTTCGACGTTGCAACTGTGCCGGGCACCAGCGACAATAGCAGTTAGAGTCTGGCTTCAGGTTCTGTCAAGGCGCATTCTGCTGCCCTCATTTCAGTGATTGGGCAGAACCTCGGCGACGGTTTGCTGCATCATGGAGGAAGGAACTGAAGGCGTCAGCCCACACGAAGGCAACGTCATCGGTCCGACGCGCTCACAAGTCGGTGCAGAAGCGTCCTTGGTTTCTGGGGAAAGAAACGTTGCACGGTCACACGATCAAGAGATGGGAGAGCATGGTCACTCACCCATCTCACAGTCTGGGAACAAAAGCACCAAATCGGGCGCAACTCCCAACGAACGTCCTGCACATAGTCAGCGAGACGGCAGTCCTTCGTTCGCAGAACAAAGCCAGGCTGCGGTTGCACAATCCGCCCGCAGCAAACACGACGCGTCACTCACTTCGGAAAAGTCTTCGAACCGTCACATGTTGAGTCAGTCCGAGGAGGAAGCCGTTTTCAAATGCACCGTCTGTGCCTCATTTTTTGCCAACAAAACATTGCTGCGCAAACACGCCGCACAACACGAAGAAACTGCCTCGGTGCGAAGGAGGACGTCCCTTCGAACTGCTTTGCGTTCCTCCCAACAGGATGGTGAAGCAAGCACAAAGATGTTGAGGTCTCGGAGGAACAAAGGGGGAAGCATGGTGTCCTGCTCTGGCTGCTGCCATATGTTCCAAGACAACAAGGCTTTGCAATGGCATACAAAGGATTTTGCTGAAGAGCAGTTTGAATGCCCAATTTGCAAGGTTATTGTGAACCATGACAACTTTTCTCTTCATATTTTGAATCATGTTGGTCACCCCGACGTGGATTCCGTGAACAGAGACAACAACGGTCAATTGGACGCGAGTAAAACAGGCCTGCAATGCGAAATCTGCTCCAAGAGTTTCAGAAACAAGGCAGCTCGAGCGAGACACTCCAAAGTGCACCACCAGAAACGAGTGAGGCAAGTCGGTCTGAGTGTAGAGGACCAGGAAGAACACTTGGAAGCAACAGAGAAGCTCCTGGATGATGTCAAAGATGAGGATGAGGACACAGCTGAGGCTGGATTGGAGGAACGGGGCAACATAGAGGAGGCCGGATCTTCAGTCAATGAGACTCACGACATTGCGACAGGTGTCCAATGCGCTGAATGTGCAGAATCGTTTGTGACTGACGCCGATCTGCAGAGCCACATGGAGGAACACGAAATGAAGAAGCCCTTTGTTTGCCAGCACTGCTCAAAACGCTTTGGAACGAAGGCCAATCTTCACAAGCACCAGGACGTACACACTGAGGCGAAACCGCACAAGTGCAAACTCTGCAGCCAAACCTTCAAACGCAAGCAACACCTTGCGAGGCACATGCGAACCCACGAGGAGGACAAACCCTTTGAGTGCACCAAATGCGGAAGAAGATTCTCCGAACAGCAAGAGTTGACTGATCATCAAGCAAAACACACAGCCAGTCGCCCCTTTGTGTGTAACCGCTGCTCCAAGAGCTTTGACCGTCGGTCGAAGCTAACTCGTCACATGGAAGTTCATGCAGCCGTGAAATCTCACGTTTGTACTCACTGCAAGAAGGCGTACACTCGTCGGGAGCACCTGATGGCTCACGTCAAGGTTCACACAGGGTCGAGCCGCCATCAGTGCTCGGAGTGTGGGAAAGCGTGCAGCAGCGCACAAAGCCTCCGCGTGCACAAACTACAACACGACAAGGAACACCCGTGTCCCGTGTGTCCCGAAGTGTTCAAACTCAAAACGAAGCTGAACAAACACATGGCTATGCACGGCATAAGGCACACCCTCAACAAAACGCACCAGTGTGAGCAGTGTGGAAAGGCGTTTCCATCCAAGACGCACCTGGCACGGCACATAATGACGCATACGGGCGAAAAGCCCCACGAGTGTCCTGACTGCGGCCGCGCGTTCAACTCGAAAAGCCACCTGAAGGACCACATCTTCACACACAGTGCGGACAGGCCGTTTCCTTGCCCCCATTGCCCGAAGTCATTCGCGCAGAGATCGAACCTGCGGGTGCACCTGATGACGCACAGCGGGGAGAAGCCTTATCAGTGCGACGCGTGTGGCTACACGACGAACCGCCCGAGCAGCCTCAAGACTCACTACATGATGCACAGTGGGGAGCGGCCGTACAAGTGTGTTCTCTGTAGCAAGGGTTTCACTACCAGCTCCAGGGTATCGCGACACATGCGCCAGATGCACAAGAACGAGGCCAGGTCAGCGGCTGCCAGAGCCCAGGTGAAGCAAGTGTTCGCGTCCGATGCCAATCAAAGACCGACGGTGGGCGAAGTGCACCCACCTGTGATGGGACCTAATGGATCGCAGCCCTCGGAACCCGGCATGAGCGACTGCGTGAGTCCAGAGGCCGAGGTACAGATTCAGAGTCCAGCGATTGAGGTGCAGGAATCAAGGCCACAAGCTGCGAGCCCGGTCAGGCAAGCCATGTACTCGAGCATGATACCGAACGTGCAGGAGTCCGCAGCCGAGGTTCAGTACGCGACGATGACCGTGCATCAGCCGGGAACTTTCCACGTTTTGCCGAGTGTGTCGGGACACTCCGGAGTCACCGTGGCAACGCATCCGCTCGTGCCCACGCCCACTGTGTCAGGCCAACCTGTCGCGGAAATCGTGCCCGTCTCGTACGCGGTCGGGGAGGAGGTGCCGCACGGAACCCCGATCGTCATCCAGGTGGAGACGACGACGCAGTGACTCGGAATCCACGCTGAACGTGTTGAAGTTAAACTGGAGATTCTCTACGTCACAGACAAACTCGCCGAAAGTCGACTCGAACTGATGAAGGTTGACACGTGCTGGTACGTTTGGTACTCTGTACGAGTCGTAACAGACAGGTACTTCAGTCATGAAGAAGTCTGCCAGAGGCCAAGATGACTGTCCGATTGTGGACACTCGGGTGTTGGCTTGCTTGCGCAAGAGCCAAACCTTTTCTGATTTGCAAGTGAATCTCATTCATGAAACGTCCCATTTGCTCACCGTTTCAGAATACCGTTTGTTTTGTGTTGCCTCTCTCTTGGGAAAGTGGTTGCAAGTACCGTTATATCTTGGATTGCAGTGACGACGCTCTGAACGTAGAAACCTTCAAATTGATAATTTGGTGATTTCGCCCGTCAGGACAATAAATGATCGACATAATTTGCAATCGTTTTTGAGTTTTGTTGCAGGAGAGTAACTTTTGCCCCAATTGTGTCAACTACAATAAAAGTCAGACGTAGCGTTTCGGGTGAAATCATTGCGATGATGCCAATAACAACACAGCAGATACTGGCGACTTCAGGAGACAAACGCTTTCAAGGTGCAGTACAGATGGAAGAGAGGTTGTCGGAAGGACAGGATCAAGTTCAGATCACTGCCAACCAAAAAGGGGGGGAAAGCAGTTTGATGTCTTGCGATACGAGTGCAGTGCTTTGCTCAAAAGGATCCGTGTCCGGATGTGCCGACCAACACAGTGGGCAGGTTTAGCAGAGCCTTTTGTGTGTGTGTGTGTGTGTGTGTGTGTGTGTGTGTGTGTGTGGACATGCCGTGCCCACTTGGCCAGATTGGTGACACAGACAACCTTTTTAGAGGAACCTCATTTGGCTGTCTACCACTGGCTGTTTGTGCTTACAAATTACCCTTCTCTGCCACCGATCTGGCAATTGGGGCGTGTTGGCGGAGACCGGTCGGATCTGCAGAACCTGCCCATTGGAAAACAGCCGAGACGTCGCACGCTGAGGCATGTGCACTCAACTCCACCTGGCACAGAAAAGAAGAACTTGTTGAGCTGTTCCATCTGGGTCTGTAGTTCATGAGCGAGTGAACTTTGTCACAGTCCCCGGGGAGCCCTGATTGTGACCTGCGCTGACGCGGGAGCGGTCCATCTCCACCCCCGGTGCGATGCGCTGTGGGTTATTCCGAGGAAGACGGGCATTAACAACTGTTGTTGGATCATAATGCTGGGAGGACGCCATCGTACAAATCCCGTGTTGCTCGTAAGCTCATCAACAAAAGCACTTCACCCGAGCGCTTCACAGTCCGACCCGAAGTGTCAAAACGGTCATCAGTCGCCCAGTAAACTACACCGCAAACTGCGTCCCTATTGGCGCAACAGTCGCAGAGCTTCCAAGAAGAACCCACTTCCTCCCTGGTTCTGCAGTGACACTGAGGAGCCAACTTGTCCGTGGCAAGAGCACTGAAATTATCCCTGACAACTCAGCAAAACGTAGAACCCTGGAATCTGGAACTGAAGTTGTTCCAGCGACAGACTGTTGATCTGGTTCTCACAGTGTGCAATCCGCGTCGGTTTAGCACGTCGTTAAAGCCGCCGGTGTATTCACACGGCGCACCTGACCAGAATGACAAGCCACCGATGAAGTCTCGTCATATTTGGCATGTGTACCAGTGAACCTTGGCTGATTTCTGGAAAGAGCAGTCGCGCATTGCACTTTGCATGCAAGGAAACACAAAGGGACGTGACAATATGTGTTGAATCTTGTCAAGCGGTGTGGAAGTTTTGGTCACCGGCAGGTTGTGCAGGGCTTGTGGACAGCAGCTGTAGCGAAATGAGGATTGGGGGGGGGGGGCAAACCGGGTGAAGCGCAAACTTTGGCCAAACACAGAAAATTTTGCGCCTGTGTCACAAAAATGGTCAGATTTGACACTTTTATATTTCATGAGCCGGGGGCACAGACCCAACCTTCATCCGCTGGAGCTTGGAAACCTTGGTTCATTGCAAGTGCAGGTGCAGCCAGATTCTGTGTCTGATCTTGAATTCAGCAACGTGAGGGATGATGGTTTTCTTTCGGAGGCGAGAGTCAGCGCAACGAATCAAGACACGAACATGTGTTTCTTGCTAGGCGCCTTGTGTTGGAGCGGCAGCGCACTTGGACGCCGAGCGCATCGATACTTCACTGTCGACGCACAGAACCTTGAACGAGAAGCAGCCGATTCTGTTTGGTTGAGTCACATTTTCTCTTTCATCTTTTACGCACAATAACTTCATCTCCACATCACTTCCAGTTGAGTAGCTTTTGCTTCGGAGTTGAGGCAAACAGAAAGGCATCCCGCCGGAACAGACGCTTTGTTCCATGGCAGACTGCAGGACGCGTTGCACCTTTGTTCAATGCAAGTTTGCCAGCTTTTGTCAAAAGAAACCATGGTGAGCGTCCGAAGACGTTGTTATAATTGTTCAAATACCAGGAAAGGATACTGAATATTCACTGAAAGGGAACGACACGCTCAGTCAACACCACGATTGCTTTTGAAAGAAAGATGGCTCGTGGCTGTACGAGTACTACACGTGTCAAATTATTGTCAAATCATGAACAAGAAGCAGTGCTCAAGGCAACTGCAGTGCGAAGTCCCTTGCAGCATCGGTAATGTCGTCTATTCTTCCTTGTTCAGAAATTCTTCCTTATCATCCTTATCCTCAACTAGTCATGCTGTCCGCAGGGAGGGGGGTCTGGCCATGGGGAGGGGGGGTCTAGCTATTGGGGGGGTCTGGCCAGGGGGGGTTCCATGGGGGGGGGCAGGGGACATTTTGGTCCAGCTGCCATATACTGCCCTACCACATGGTGCTTTGCCCTGAAGGGACTTCGCACAACAATGGCTTGTCCCTCCCCCTCCTGCGTTTTCACCTGCAGATCTCAAGGGTGGCATCGATGTCAACCAAAAAGGTGGTATCATCCCTTCCCTTCTTGGCATGATGATCACAGCCTTGTCCACAAACACTGTTGCCAGGACACAACGCAACACGGCAAAAATGCTCGATTCACACGGCAGCTCTCTTGTTGCCATAAAGTTCTTCGCCAGTTCTTCTTATCTTGGGTTGGGTAGGCCGCAACAAAGTATCGATATTGCACATGAATTGTGGAGCAAAGACTTTTGAGTGCCAGACACAAAAGGTGCCGCCCAGCGTTCACAAGGTTCACGAGGAAAAAGTCACACCAGGTTTGTTGCTCCCCAGCAGAAGTGCTCACCAGCGAAAACAACCCGCTTCCGCTGCTTACAAGCCAAAAAATACTTTGAACCCGTGTGCTTGGCGTTGATTCTTACCAAGAACGCAAAGTCTCTGGTGTCGAGGGTCGGCAGGGACCAGGAACGAAACCAGAACTGTTCGGCAAATCAGGAAGCAAGTCAGGACAAAACAAAACGGATGATTTACTCACAACATCTCCAGGTTGCCCAGGCCTGCAGCTGGTGCGGTCCACTCTGCCACCAGAGGGTTGCTGTTCGTAAAATTGAACGTCGTTGCGTCTCGATGCGTCAGCCCGCTCTGTCGGCGTGAACTACTGTTATTGCAGGGTGGAAGACCGTGCATCCCTTCAACCAAAACACAACACACACACACGCACACACACATGCACACGGCTCTTCCGAATGGGCTTTTTGACACTTACACCGGAGGGCGAAGGACATCTGGTCTGCACCCTCGGATCCACATCCGAGAAGGAACCGACAGAAGCCGTCCGCCCCTGAACCACGGCCTTCAGCAGGAATCCTTTGAACCATTGTCCTGCAGCTGGAGTTATGGTGACTGAAAAGCAGAATGGCTGTCACTGATCGAGCAAATTGTTACGATGTTTAGAATCTGTGGTCTGTCAGAAGACAGTTGGTCAACATCACAAAGTTGATCATCGAGGTCAAAATAACAATTTGACCATGATTTTCCTGTCGTGTCCAAGCTGCTTCACACGTCTGGCTGCTGTGAACTTGAGCACATGTCAAGACAGTACCTGTGAGTGTCTCCCCGGGTGAGTATTCGACGGCTGCGACTCCGCTCCTCGTCACGGTGAAGCTGTAAGGCGCGACATCCGTCCGAGGGCTGGAGCCGTGCCCCGGGACCATGGTGCCGCACGCCTCGGGCAACGCGCCTTCAGGGCGACCCACAACCACCCGAAACAGGCACAAACACAGCACCAAGAACGAGGTCAGGTGCCCCATCTGAAACAAAAGCACGCACTGCAAGAATAACCATAAACGTTGTGCTGACACATGCTTTGTTCCCAAAGGCAATGACGGACAGGTTAACAAGGTGGACTTGACAAAACATTGATCCAAAGCTCTGAGCAGGACACAAGGCTTTCACGAACGAGAACCGCACAGGCGGTGCAGCTACTTCGGTCAATGTCGGGTTCACACGCAAATTCAACAATGCGATCACCTTCGCAACCACAGATTCCATATTCAGCTTGTTCTTTCAAATAGAACTTGATAAATTAACTGCAGCAAAACACATATTATCAAGACACACAAAGAATAGATCCGTCCCAGTGCACGAGGTACAAAAGCAAAAGTCTCAACTCAAAACACCTTCACAACAGTGACACTCAAAACTTTCAACGAAACGACGAAAGCAGTTAGCTGAATTTGTAAATCATCCTGAATTTAATCCGACCTCATGACAGGAAATTTTCCGGCGACTGAACCTCTTTTTTCACACAGGTAGGCTCGCAGAGACTGCGTAAGTTATTGGATTGACGCTGAAGGGTATGCATCAGCAAGTTGTACAAAACTTTCATTAGCTATGTGCCGAGCAGCAGCGAACACCATTTACATCCCTTTAGATGATATCACTGCTGCGACTAACTGTACTGCTTCGAACTGTAATCAATAAACAGCAAAATGTTGTTGAATCATACAGATGTCACTGACACATCTGTGGGTCTCAACGTCAGCTACCGTGCATTTCAAATAGTAATGTTTTCCGTGCTGAAAATCATCGCGAACGAGTGATGATTGACAAATATCGCCTGCAGGGCATCGCTTTGCAGCGAAGAATTTTGCTGCAATGATCATTCTTTTCACGCGACCACTGATCACCTGGACCTCTTTCTGTGAATTGGTCCTCCATTTTTAACCAATCATCACATTTTTTTCACCAAAAGTTCTTCAGGACCTGTGCATTGGAATGTTGACACAAATCACGCACATGCTTTCAGTGCATGTCAGTGCCCGAAGTGTCAAATTATGAATGCGTGTGTCAACAGACAACAAAAAGCCATAAACATGTTCGCATTCAAAGTGCTGTTGTGAACATTAAAAACACGGCCAATTTTCAAATTAAACGCGCTCGCGGTGAGAAAAAACAAACAAGTTTCTCAAAAACAAACAAAATATTCAACTCAAAAACTGGCAACAAAAAGTTCACTTTGTCAACAGTCAAACTGAACTGAGAACATCATTTTCTGGCTTGCGCCACACGATGTGTCACAAAGGAAAACAGAAATTGGCTTCAGGATTATCTTTGTCAAATGCACTCGAGTATTTGCGCTTCGTGTAATGAAATGAAAACAACCACGCTGAGTTGCCGACAATTGGCAAGTAACGCCTCACGGCGTCAACATTTTTCCTCATTCACCTGAAACTCGCACCGATCAAGACAGCACATATTTCACGATGACTTCCTTTTCTCTGCCGAGCACGATCGCAGAACTGGCACCGCCACACGCGCGCACGCGGACAGCTGTGTCACGTATACACGACTCATACTTCCTCCATGAGGGAATGACCCGCTCAGATCAGGGGCGGCTCCAGGATGTGGCCGAGGAGGCGACCCCCTTGGAAGGCGGGGCTAAGTGGTGTGTGCACAGGTCTGCGATGCAACGATCAAAGTTCGGGGCGGGGGGAACTCACTTTTCCGGGGTCAGAAGGCTCTGTAGATCTGCCCATGGAATACCGGTACTTGTCAACAACATGTCGTCACAAAACATCATAAATGAAATCGTGATCTTGAATATGCCCTTGGCGGCCACCCACAAACTCAACCAAAACTTTGTGGACAGAAATATTGTGCCAGTTATCGTCATCTCCATCGCCTCCGTCCCGTTGATGCCCAGCACTCGATCTTGTCTTGATGTCAGTGGAACTGATTTGTACCTTCAGCACCACAGCAAGACACGAACAATTCCAATGTGTGATACGCAATCCACACAAAAATTTTAGTTTGCCTTTTCATTGAAAGAAGGCACTTACTGTTTCTTGCATCGTGAGGCTATTTCCGTGTTGTTCCGAATTCCAAGCACCAGATCCAAAGAAAATATTCACTTCGAGTTCACATCATTTCATTCCAAAATTAACCGACAACTTTCAGACCAAATGCAAGAAAAAGTCATCGTCCCATTTCAGGAGTTCTCCTCTGAAAGAGGTCAGACATGACAAATAACCCCAGCCATGCGCTCCCACCAAACCTCGAGTGCCCTCGTCATACCTGGCTGCCTTTGAGACCTGAATTCATCTATTTGCCTTTTCACATGCACTGCTCAGGCAAAAAATGCACTGACCTGAAAAACAAATGACACAATTTTTACACGTGCTAGTGGGAAATAAATTGAGCATTCTGTGTTGATCCCGTTCATAAATCATGCCGGAAAGTGCGAGTTGCTCATCGGGCTGAGATTACAGCTCGCGCCTTGTTGGAGGCGGCTGGCGCATGTCGTGCTGTTGTGTTTGGGAAGGTGCATCGAGTCGTGCAACACACCGAGGCGTGCAGTGAGAGGCGCCCGATAAAGGGGAACTGAAAGGACACGAACCTGTTGCTTTCCCAACGAAACAATGCCTCGCAACTCACTTGGCCATGTTGGTTCAGTCGTCTGATGCAAATAAATTTCATAAAGTGCCACCCCCGCGTCTATCGACGGTGCTAATTCTAAACCAAGAACATTCGCAGATATGACAATAAATTCACTCACCCGTGACGCTCCCTGATTTGTCTTCGAAGCCACAACATTCATCAGCTCCCGCGATCAGAGAGGGCTCGCTCTCACGAACTTTCCATCGTGTTTCAGGGTTGAAACATTTGTCCCTCTTGCGCAGAATTTCATTCCAAAAACAAACTAAGCACAATAAACGCAGGTAAAAACATGAAATCGCGATCATGAAGACCAAAACTCATTGATTTCCGCTCAAATTTCTTTTACAAACATGCTGCAAGTGTCCATATCACAGACAAATAACACTGATCCAAAATGTACACACAACCTTTTGATCGGAAGAAGCAAGGAAGGCAAAATATCCACCAAGTCACTTCAAAGTTTGAGTTGCAGGCCGCCACACAGCTTTGGTGGTTCATGTCAAACAAGACCACGTGCCTTTGAAATTGTTTGGATTGTCTGCGAATTGCCATCAACGCAGTTCATGTCATGTTGTGCTTCGTGAGTAAAGTTTCTGGCAACCCTGGGCGCCGTGAGGTACTTCCGCTACGTCTGCAGTTGTTTCTTCTTTGGTGCGGAGCGCCCGACTTGGTCAGGACGACGAGAAGCGCGAGTTGAAGATCCTGGCGATGCGCTGCGCCTGTTCCGCGGACGGCTGCGGGGCGGGGCGCGCTCCGGCGTCCCGGGATGGGCCGGACAGGCGCGCCGCGAGCTGCTGCGCTGCCGCCGCACGTTCCTTCTCGTCTCGCCCTCCCTGCGGATGCAACCACAACACCTTTCATCACCAAGCTGAGCAAGCTGAGATCACACATAACATCTGTGAGGCAGAAACACAACCAGTCAAATGCACGCAGGATTGTTCGTGATGAAGACACAACTACGCAGGCAGCTTTGACTGACACGACCACCAAGATGGATCCCAGCATGCACACTTGTCCGCATTTGGATAGTTCTGAAACTGAACTCACCTTGCCTGACTGCTGACCACTGATGGTACGCATGCTGTGAGCGAGGTCAGCTGCGGGCAGGAAGAAGTTGGGAACCGCAGCGTGTGCGTGGGCTGCCGGTCGAGCGTCCCTCTGCGACCTGGGCTGCGCGTCAGCGTCTGTGGGCGTTCCGCCCCGGGCTCGAGGCTCGGCGGCCGCGGGACTCGGCTCCTTGGAGGCGGGCTGCTGCAGGCTGGTGACGGACGATGCACTGCTCGGGAGGCGCGGCTGTTGTGGCCTCGGCGAGGGCTGCGGCGCACTGCGAGGCACGTCGTCTTCGTCTTCATACAGCGTCTGAAACACGTGAGAAGAAGAGGGTTGCAGGGAGAATCGGCCTCAAAGCTATACAGGCTAGACAGCAGCTCTGAAGTGCGTTTCAAAACGATGTTTGCAGAAACGTTGGCTTCGCGGAAGAGAGGACGATTCGCCTGATGCACATTGGACTCAACTACCTTTCGTTCAGTTCCGTTTCGATTTGGGGTGGCAATCCTGTCCACATCGCCAGTCAGTTCTTTTCTGCAAGTAAAATCAATAAGTCCAAATTCAGCGCTGTCAGCTATACAGTACGCACTTCATAACGGCCAGGAGCAGAGTTTGATTACCTGCGCGGTTCCATAGCGTCCTCTTCCTCGCTTCTCCGCGTCGCGATTGGTTTCTCGTCCGACAACTGCGACTGGTCGCTTGCGTAGCCATCTGTATCCTCAGTGTTACAGCGCCTCTGAACTGCAGGCTCCACTGGGTGTGGACCTGATGAATCCTGCAGTATTTCTCTGTCCGCCTCGACTTCAGCACTTTCAGGGCCCAGAGAAACCCGTCTCTTATCCGAGTCCTCAACGTTGAGCTCCACTTGTTTTGTTGACACCATTTCGTCATCCTCTTCCTCGTCAGAAGAGGCTGCGTGCGTTTTTCCCTGGGGTCCACTGCCAGAACTCGAACTCGCCTGGTTCGTGTTCTGCTTCCAGTGCGCCGCTCTATACCTCGGTCTGTCGCTGCCCTCGTCATCTGACGAGTCGTCGGGGCCGTGCTGGCGGCGCTGGTCCTCCCGACGGCGTCGCGCCGCTCTCCGGGCGCCGCTGAGCGATGAGCCGGACTGGGAGCCGGGCGACGCGGGCCTCCTCGACACTGCGACCAGCCGGGCGGGATTCTCCGCGTCCGCCAGGTCAGCGTCGTCTGTAGCTCTCCTGTCCACCGCCACAACATCTAGGATGTCAGCGTCCGATACAGCCCTGCCCGACGGGTTGTTTGCCGAGAAATTCAGCCATTCTGAAGTTCCCGATGCTGCGTTGGCATCAACATTAGAGAGTTTTAGCAGACAGGTCACGTAGTGCGTAGCACGTACACGTAGGCGTAACACGTAGCAATTTTGTCTACGTGTACGTGCTACGTGCTATGTGACCTGAAGTGTTTTAGCAGGACTGACTGCAGGACGTAGGCGTAACATTTCGAGCGCATTGCAACTGGTTCTTTCAGCTGCTGTTTTAGTGTTTTGGTGCCGTTTTCTTTGAGCGGGAGCGAAGCAATGGTGGCAAACACAAAAGGTGAGTTGTTGTGTTTTTTGTCTCGACATGAAAAATTGAACACATATTTAAGAAATCTGACACGGCAATTGTGTGAGGGAATATGTAAGGCATATGCAGGACAAATTGTGTTGAAAAATATGGAGCCATTATTGTGGATCGGGTGTTTGAAGTGTCAGTTAGGCACAACAAAATGGTGACGTCGAAACTTGAGAATTTGAGATACTGGTGTTTGTGACTTAGATCTACATTCAGAGGCTTCAATTGGATTCATTTGATGTGAAGAAGCGGTTGAGTGCTCACGTGGGCGAAACAGGATGATGCGTGTTTGTCAATATGAGAACAGTGTGTGTAGTGTTCGCATTTTTGTCAGGTTTCGAGTGACGATCAATGAGCGACGAGACAACAACCGATGTTCCACCCAAGACAAAGTACAACATAGCTTCTGCTCCAGCCTTCTGAGCCCATGCGACAGCTTCAGTGAAGACGCGGTATGTAGGCATAATGGGCAGAGAGTAATCATGTTTATCCATGCAACTGGTAGCGCGTCTCATGACGGTTAAGCACTTGTTCCGAAAAGTCGACTTTATACTCAAAACT
>JAAUXT010067568.1_pt1 | contig 37236 bp, 35 predicted proteins | sample 7278171 | NCBI WGS metagenome assembly JAAUXT01 (sample SAMN14350112, study PRJNA611818) | marine sediment metagenome | isolation source: surface marine sediment (1.8m) | place: French Polynesia: Moorea | collected 2018-08 | reverse complement strand
TGTCCGCGGCCACTTGCGAGTGCAGCGGGTTGATTCACGTAACAAATGAAGGCAAATGGTCTGTGTTGGCACACAGGAATGTCAACATGACGGTCGACACAGCGAAAAGGATTTTTGGTATCAGCCTCGTAAATGAATGACGATACGAGGAGACTTGCAATTCTAACGTTTCTCTACATGCAGTATCACCTTTAAATTTGGCCCTTTTTGCCCGCAAATTGGAACGAGTTAACCCATATTTTGGTACAAAGAAGGTACTGTATTGTCTTCCAAATGTCAACAAAGCACAGTTGCATCATGAATGTTTGACAACAAAGTCTGCCCTGTGCAAACAAAGTTCTGGTTGGCTCCACACTTTTAGTTGTCAGAGGGGAGACCCTCAAAGTAGTCCCCGTCACGGTAGACACAATGGGCCCACCGCATGGGCCACTTGTGTGTGAAGCACTCAGTGTACTCTGCAGCAGTTATGTTGCCGATTTCTTCATCCACTGCTGTCTCCAGCTCATCCAGACTTGCAAACCAGTGACCTTTGAGACCTCTCTTGAGATGTGGATAGAGCCAGAAATCACTGGGAGCTAAGTCTGGTGAGTAGGGTGGGTGCTCCAGGACTCTTGTGCCAGTGAAGAGAAAATGAAGCCTTGTGTTGTGGGAAGTATGAGGACTGGCATTATCCATGTGAAGGTAAGTCCTCCTCTGGGGGCATTTCCTGCGGAGAGCGGCCTCATATCTCCCAAGCATCTGGATGAAGAGAGCAGTGTCAACAGTGCGTCCCCGCACGTACTCGTGGTGTACCATTCCTTTCCAGTCACAGAAGGACCCAATGAGACATTTGCCAATGGCTCTGGGTCTCTGTGGCTTCACTGGTCTTGCAGCTCCCTTCTCCAACCACTGAGAGCTTTGCACTTTGGATTCCAGATCATACATGTATACCCAAGTTTTGTCCATTGTGACAATCCTTTTGAGAACATTGGGAGTCCTCTGGATATTGCGCAGCATCAGTTGTGAACACTCAAGGCGTTGGCAGAGGTGGTTGGCTGTGAGGGCAGCAGGTACAAATTTGGCAGATCTTCTTTTCAGCAACAAGTCCTTTGTGAGTATCCTTTGCACATTGTGTGTCGAGATGCCTGTCTGTCTTGCCAAAGCTGGCAAAGTCATTCTCCTGTCCACCTCAATGGCTGTTTTGACAGCCTGGATGTTGGCAAGGCTCCTGCCTGTCCAGCGCTTTGGCACCCTGTACTGATCCACAAGGCGTGTTCTCCCATTGACAAAGGAGTTGTGCCAGAAACGAACTATCTGTTTGTGCAGGCAATCTCAGCCATAAACAGTGTGGAGAGCCAAGAATGTCTCTTCCAATGTCCAACCAAGTTTGACACAGAAATTGATGTTGATTCTTTGGACCAGTTTTACTCCAATCTCCTGGACTCATTTCATCTTGTCTAAATGACTTCCAACAGCTCAAAAGCAGTGGCACTGGTTGCGGACAGTGTTCTGTGTCGGTCAGGTCAATTGGTCTCTCGACACCAAGACTACATCGTCCTCAAACTGGCCAAACTTGATGTAGTCTTCCCCAAAGGTGATACAGCATGTTTAGAGAAACGTTAGAATTGCAAGTCTCCGCAGAAAATCTGGTGCGCAGCCCAAAAATGACTGAAAATCTGTTTCAGCAGTGGAGATGCCGCGAGTGTGATCGAAGAGCACGGAGAATCTTCTGTTCTGATTTTTCTGGCGAAAAAGCCTGATTCCGAATGCTTTTGTGTTGCAAGCAAAGTGTAACTTTGCGGCACTCGCATGTTCTTATCTGCAGTCATGTCAACGGGTTGTTGAGACATGTTTCAACAATCTGTTATCGCTGCACAGATCTGAGGACACGCTAGAGCAGCGCCACGAGAAAAGCAATTGAGATTTTCACTCCTGATAAGGGATCCGTGAACATTTTGAAAAGTAAACTTCGCATGAAATTTCGATTTTATTGGGTTCTAAAGTTGAAGTAGAGAACCTCCCACACAAAACATGGTGGTTCGAAACTTGTTCAGAAGAAACTTCTCTGTAACAGATTTGAGCCAGAAACTGGGCGGCTGGTCTTTTGTCTTCAAACAGGCGCAAATTGTGTGCCTTTGGCATTTGCAAGGAACTCGCCACGAACACCCAGGTAGTGGTTTGAGCACTGGAACGTCGTGCGTTACGTCCAAGTTTGCAGGACTGAAAAGAAAACCCCCTCTCTTTCAAGATGCACGAAGGTTGACAACTGTTCGTTTTCACTCTGGCGTTGCCTGTCACCCCTGGAACATCCTCAGTCAGACAGGTCACCCAGACTTTTCGCCATGGTGAACATCGCCGTATTCTTCTGAATTGTGACCCTTGGAACGAGACAACTCGCAGAACAGGGTCTGAAGATCAGGACTTCTGGCCCCTGGGTGTTGGCCCGACTGAGGAAGGTTTGAACACCCCTGTCCTCTTGTGAGGAAGAATTCTGTAGGCTTCCACACACCCCAGATCTCAATGTTGAATGATTGACGTTTGTGCAATGGATTCCGGATTGCAGTGGAAAGACACTTGGCAATTGGGCACTGGCACGGGTTGCCCCTTGATCGAAACTGCTGCGTGTGACCACAAATTTTGCGGGATAGTTCCTCCACCAATAGATCTACGAGTGCAAAAGCCTTTGAGGTAGATGGTCCAAAACCCGCACGTCTCCGATCAGTGACACTGCAATTCAAATTGAATATTTCCGCATCCTTTAATCACATAAATATCTGGTGTACCTGATACTCGGCCGCGTATCTCTTCCGTTGATTGACAATCAGTTGACATGAAATACAAAACTGTCAGCACAAATTCGATGGGAAAAAGTCGCATCTGCAGAAACGGGGTTGAAAAGAGCGCAGGGTGTGTCATCATTCCAGCCGCATCGGTGGAGAAAAAGGTGTCACTCAAGGTATTTTTATGCCAAATTAATTTTTGCGTTTGATTCAGTCTTTTGGGAATGTGTATCCCAGCCAAGCAATGGATTCTCTGGTGTTTTCCTTTGAAAGGCAAATAGATCTACCGTTGTGAAGTCGCGGGTGCTCAAAGATATTGTGAGCCGCGTGGTCCCAGAAAGACGCGCCAAACCCCGACACACCAGACAAACCAAGCAACCCAGGGAACATCAGGCAAAGAGGACCCTTCCTGCAACTGACTCCTATCAGTGACAGAACGAACAAAAAATATGTTCAGCGAATGCGAGATTCTTGATCCAGTCACAACGCCGCGCATCACCCGTCAAAGGGACAACGACTAATCCCTGATACCCTGAACCCTAATCCTCTGAGGGTACACCCCCTCTGCATTCCTCTGCCTCGCTAACTCCACATTAAGTGGTCCAATTGGGCCACTAATTGGCAGGAGGATACAGTGAGAGACAAAGTTTAAGCCCAATGCAGAAACGTGGGATCTGATGAAAATTGACAGAATGCGGTTTTTCGGTGGTGTGTGAATGTGGAGACCGACTGTGGAGATTCTGTACACCAGAGTGCTCCTGTAGAGCAAAGATGAAAAACATGTTTGAGGCGAGATTGGGTTGACAAGCTGTCAAAGAGAACAGTGCTGGGAACCCAGAAAAGGAAACGTTGAAGGCGTGACGAAAAAGAGAAAGTTGATTTTCACACAGGCACAGGTTTGTGGGGAACTTACTACGACTGGTATTTTAACTGGGTCAAAACTGAAGGCTTTCGTGTCAATGCAGTTGAAGTCCCCAGGAATCTTGAGGCGAATACCAAAGGAAACAAAGACCCTGCCCTCTGAAAGTTGCAATTGAAACTTGTTCACTGAGGTGACCTGATTGTCATGTTGAGCACAAGTTATGGCCACTGACCCAAGTGCAGCGTCCATTAGAAATGAACTCCTTGTGGTCAATTTACAGAGTACTTGGACATCATCGCCTCAGGCTGAACCTGTAATTTACTCTGTGAAACAAAAAATTGCTACCTTCAGCTTGGGGTGATGCTGTTTCAGGGCCAGTTGCTATGGAAAAGCATCATCGAGTAGACACTACAATGCACGAAGCATCTTGTCGGGTTCTTTCAAAGGGACACCCCAGCCGAACCCTGTGTTCGGGGTTGGAAGGGAGATGCAAGGGGAGCTCGGAGGGTTCCAGGCCCTTTTCGCTGCATCTTGATATGAATGCGTACATCGGGAGAAGTCAGGCATTAATCATTCGACAACATCCACTCACGTATTGTGCTGTTTCGTACCCTCTGAAAATTTCGCAGTCTGTTTCTCCAACCTGTTCTTTGGGCTGTTCATGTTTCATCGTGTTTGATTCAAACTGGTCTGCAGCGACAGTGAGGCAGTTGCTGTCTGTAGTCCTGGACAGCTTGGTCGCAGGAGATGCTTTCTATTTCTGCTGCCTCTGTGGAATAGAATCACCTGCACGCCACAAAGTTTCCATCAACTTTCTCGGTGTTCAACACTCCAACTTGCAGGACCACCAACAAGCAGCCTTTCAGGCAAGATGCATCGTGCTTTGCATCCTTCCTTTATCACTAACTTTGAGGTACCGTGCACGACGTCCATTTGGATCTGCTAGAACTGATGCAAGGAAAGGTGACTCTGGTCTGTTGGCCACACGGAAACAAAGTATCAAACGTTCTCAATGTTTTTGTGGCAGATTGTGATCCAGCCTGAAAAACGTTGAGAGTGTGTAACACTGGGTTCCATTCCGTCTTCGGGCGTGGGTTGTATATCTCTGCGCAAAATTAATGGGTGGAGATGTCACGGGATTGCTTCTGATCTACACCGCATGAAAAATGACCCGGAGTCACTTAAAATTGCACTGAGAAGTTTGCGAGCTCCTGGGTCTGTGTTTGGAGATAATCTCAGCCCCGTGGTGGGGTATTTTTATGGTATGAAGCACGCAAATTGTTGCAAAACTACACATTTGTGTTCAGCTTTGATGGGACACGCGTTTCGTGATCTCACCAAACGCACACGGAGCAAGCCAGGGTTGTATCTGATATTCATGAAGTTCTGTGTCACAGACGGTTTGTGCCAATGCACTGGCTCTGAAGCTGTTCACACCCACACCCAGTCTGTCTTTCCTTGTCCTCGGGCCGCCATCTGCAACGTGGCCTCGACGGACGAAACAAGACACAGACCTTTGGTGCCTGCCACATTCAGTTTGAACAAATTTATTCTCTCGCACTGAGCCTCGGTGTCTTCTTGTTTGCTTCCTTGTGTCTTTTTCTTCCCACTGTTCCCTCAAAGGAAAAGAAGTTAAAGTCCTGAATAATTGGTCAGATTCCAAACCCACTCCCAAGCGAGGTTCTGCGAGAGTGCGTCTCAACATTTCAAACTTGAGATCGCGCCCTTCTCAGGGTCGAGTCCCCCACGACCAACTCCTTATTCTTGCCCTCAGATTTTATTCTTATCCACTGAGCGTCTCCCTCTGCGTTTGGGCAATAATTCTACCATCGTTGTGCGACACTTTCTCATTTTTCAACAAGTGCTACAAAGTTTGCAGAGCAAATTTATTGGTTCATTGCAACACAGTAATTATGGAAGCCAGTTCAACCTCGAAGGGTGGTGATGTTTGAGAGAGAAAAGGAAAACATCCGAGCAAAAAATATACAATTTACGTTTTGATCTTTCGAGTCACAGGTGATTTTTTTCCTGCAAAAAAAAAACAAAACTGCGCACACTGAACGAACCCTCCTTCAGTTTCAGTCTTTTTTCACGCTGACAGAGAGCACATTCTTTTCCATGTCTTTGATTGGTAAGATAATTCCAAAATGTATTTTCTCGAACCTGTTGCCTTTCAAAGCTGAGATCACAAGCGCCAAAAGGCAGAAACAAAGACAAGACAACGCTGAGCTCATTGGGCACTTCAATATCGTGGGTGATTTCAATATCCAAATGCTGGATTCAATGTTCACACAAGTTCCAGCTTTGGAACCTCCCAACTGCTCACAAGGATGATGATCTGCATTTCTTGACACAGATCAAAAGGTTGCCTATGATTCAGCAAAGGCTTCCACTCAAAGTCAGGGACAATATGGTTGCTTCAAAGTTTACGAGCTCTTCGGATGAAATGCTCAGTGCAAATAAGCACCCTCCCGGAGTGTTTTGCACAAATCGAACCCAATTTTCAAAGAAAAAGTTTTCTAGTTGCCTTACTTTTCAGCTTCAGTGCAAAGGGAGCAAGGAAAATCCGACGGCTTGGTTCACACTGAATGCGTTATGCCAGGGTCCCTGCACAAGTCAAGGGGTGTAGGGTGTTGAGTAGCAAAGGAACGCGTCGCATTCAGTATGAACCCGACCGACGAAAGGGAGGCCTGACCTGCTGACGCAAATTAAGAACTAAAATTGCGACCGCACCGACAATTGTCCTCAAATAAAAGTGATTTACCTGCCATTTAAAATACCTCATATTTCATCCTTCAATAGCCCAGCCTCGTAAACCAGTCAAAAGAGCCCTTTGTTGTCGAGATGGGCAAAACGAACACGTCTCCTGGACGCGCGAAGTGGACGTCAGCGAGAAATGGGATATTTCAATTGCAGGTGAAGAAACCACGTGAAAAGGATCTTTAGCCTTGAAAAGACATTCCTAAAGATTATAATTGGGTGTGTAATTGCAGATCTGAAAAGGCGAAGATAAAAATTCAACACGAAGGGCACTTTTCTGCGAGGGGGTTGGATCTTGTCTTCAAATCGCTTCAGCTTCTTTTTTGCTCCATTGATGCGCCCTTCCTTCAGACACCGAAGTTCCTCCGCACCTGGATGCTGTAAAATCCCCAAGTTTGTGAAAACAAGTTCAGATTTCTGCAAAGAAAGTCTGTGAGTCCTGCAGGCTCCTTGTTTCAACGGGTTCAAAACCAGCAAACATGTTTTGGTACCAAATTTGCCAGTGAAACGCACAACGACAAAGACAGACGATCAAACTGAGATCAACTCCACAGGGTGGCGCTGTCTGCAACCTCCATCCATCCTTCAAACTTAGACAGACGACGCATGACATTTTCTGCGAAACTCACGCCCATTTCCAAGAAGGGGAGAGAATGTGGAACAAATGTTGAACTTGGCCCACCACACAAAAAAAGTTTCTTTCCTGGTGACAAAGCTGAGAATTTCATTCAAGAGTACTTTTGGAGCGACGTTCCATCTGAGTCGCGTTCAAGTGACAGCAATAGCTCCCCATGACCCGTTCCAAACTGGGATCACTGCAACACAATTCACGAGCAGTGATTTCTGATTGAGATTTTATCAATATGAAAAGAAGTTCACCCCACCTGCGACGTTCCGCGTGAGAACCAGGAGCTGAACATAAATCTCGGGGGGACAGGTGGATTCCCCCTGTGTGTACCCAATACAAATACACCTGTAACACTGCCATGTGATCTGTACAGCGCAATAGAGCTTCATCAACCACTCACAGACGCCTTTTCAGCTGACTGAACCACTCTCAATTCCAGCTCCGATGGAACGATGAAAAACGTGGTCGTTCTGGCAACGTAGACGCCGCAATGACGTGATTTGTGGCATCCAATGAAATGCAAGTTCTCACAAAGGCAGATCCAGTTCAATTGTCGTGTGCGCAATCGATTGGAACAGGAGTCTACGACACTGACAAACACACCGCTTGCTAAATGTTGTCCTGATGGTGTCGGTGTTGAGGTTGAAGCTGTGAAAATGCACAGAAACTGCGTGAGAGGGAAGGGTGTGTGGAAGAGGGCTGCAGGTGTGAGTGCTGCGGCGCAGCACATCGCTGAGTCGCGCGCTGACGCCACAAGTCCCTCGGGAAGCTGTTGTTTCTGCGGTCACAGTGACATCTTCCTTTCCCTGTCGGAGGAAGGAGAGACATGAGGGAACAAGAGCAAGCCAAAAAGAGGGGAGAAGCAGTGCACGACAGAAAGGCAACAGAGAAAGGGCGAGACAGAAAGGAGCAAACTTCAAGAATAACAACCCTGATTTTCAAAAATGACATGAAAAAAGGTTTTATCGTTGTTCTTCAGCTGTGACAATTTTTGTTTGTTTCAAAACATGATAAAGAACAAATGTTTGTGTTGTTTTACTTGGTATCCTATCAATCGTGATCGTCACAAATTCCATCTGCGAATTTTTGGTGCAAGCTAAAAAGCAGCCACGGGAAAAATGTTGGGACACTTGCGCACAAGTTCTGCTGATTGACACTCAAGTTCCAAAAGACACATTTGGGCGCGCAAAGCGGACGTCTGCACGATCCTGCGCGACACAAAGGAACTGGTCTGGGCAGGTGGATTCCACTGACCTTTTGGCAAAACTCGACAAATACAACATTCATAAGCATCATTTTTCACCGTGGATCAATGACACGTGAAAGCCAGCGGAGGCAGTGGGGACCCCCCTGTCAGTCCCAGCAGCCTAATAACATCCTATTATCCTACCTATTGTTAGTATCGATAGATCTTTCTCCATTTAGGTCACAGCCAGCCGAGGCAACACAAAAATCCATGTACGCATCATTGCTGTTTCACATTGCAAGCTTGGTACAAAGCGCATTTCGGATCACAAGGATTGCACAGAAATGAGCGAGACCCTTAATGAACATATTTTCACCAAATCTTGGATTACGAAAACGGTCATTGGAGACAAAACGGTTCCAAGGATTTGTCGGGCTGGTGATTTGCACGTGGAAAATAGTAAATGCGCTTATTGGAGCTTTGCAATGTACACACCGTGGTGGGATAAATGGACCATGACGCAAGTTTCACTTCACAACAGCTGATTCCAAGTCAATACACCTTTCACCAACGTTGAAAAGAAAGAAATTTTAATCGAAATTTGAGATTTTCTCTCTGAAATTTTGGGGTGCGAGCTTACCCCTATGGTGCGCGCGGCAAATTTGAACTCGGCTGATGACACGACATTTCGCTGTGTGCGATGGTACAATTGAACAGACAACTACCTGTGCCTCACCTGAGACGAAGCACAGACATCAAAGACGTTGAAACTGGGTCAAGACGAGCCCGCTTGCGGGGTCCTGGGCCAATCAGAGGGCCTCTTAAATATGTATGAGGCTCCGAAAAGGCAATGCGCTCCTCGTGGGTCTCAGGTAGACGTGCACTCCGTATGGAGACCATGGTAAATTAAAGCGAGTTGGGAGGGTGACTCTGTAGCCCGGGTACCTGTGTGTCGCCAAACCTGCGCCTCTATCATCCTGGGGGACTTCAACCGCTGGAATACCGGATTCACACCGAGGTGTTGGGACCTCGTTTGAACCACAGCTGCCCGTTTCTGCTCGGATCACTTCGCGCTGTGTGTTCTGTATAGCCAGTGACACAAATCAACGGGCAGGAAGACAAACAAAACGTCGTCGCGTTGTGAGGTAAGTGAAACGGACGAGGAACCTACTTTGCTTGCTTGCGTTGCATGCATGGCGGCTCAGCCATGTCGGCCATATTTTCGTCCTGGTGCATCGTTGCGCATCCAAGATAACGAAAGGCACATGGTTTGTCGATAACAATGAGACAACAATTGTCACCACGTTTTTGCCCTTTAATCGTCCCCAACATGATGAAACGTTTTGTGGCAACATTTTTTGGATCAAAATGTGAACATGTTGAAGCGTGCTCAACGTGCCTGATTCTCTCTTCTGATATTTTGTTTGCTTCCTTTGATTCGTGACTGTGACCGTCAGATTGTTTTGAGAGGGGAGCAGGACTTCACCAGCCGGATCCATCCGCAAAATGCAGTAAATGGATGCTCATGTGTGAGAATGCAAGAAATGTTCAGTGTCGCAAAAGTCACATGGTTTCTTTGTGCTTGATTCCCTTCAAATTTGCGTCTGGTGACTCTCTCTCCAAGGGATCCAGGATCGGATCCGACATCTAGGGCCCAGAATTAAGGGAAGGACGTCTGACTAAAATTTAGATCTAATGGGGTGTTAAAATGCAGAAAGATTGGGGGGCGTGGAACGCAGAAAGGTTTTTGAACAGTTGCCTCCTGCTGGAAATTGAGAGTGGTAAAGTTAGTTTGAGGGATCTGGGTGCCTGAATCCGCTGAACATTGTCTATGTGGTGTGTCTCTCTCTCCATGCCAACCCTGTTGTTTGTGGCTAAAGGGAAACACCAAGATGTCTGACTTCTCACTCACTTTCAACAAGAAAGTTTTGTCACTCTTCTAAGCTTGCCATTGAAAAGGACAACAACAAAACTTACAGATTGTTTTGCTTTGTTGGTCATTTTTTTGGAGCTGCAGAATCATCCACCCAAAATATGGCATGTTGGAGAATTGTTTGCCTTGAACAAAATGTACATCCCTCTGAACAGCTTTGAGCAAAGAAAAAATTGGGCATCACCAGGGGCAAAATTATTTGTGAGTTTTGAGATGAAAAATCAGCAAAGTTTTGACCCTTGTAGAAATTGTCACTCGCTGCTTCCTCAGACTCTAGTAAAGTTCTTGCACAGTTTTCAAAGCCTCTCCTCAATGTCTCCGTCCTCCAGGTTTTGGTGTGTGCAGTACATAAGGTTCAGAATAACCGTTGAGTTGGCTGCAGTTTGTGATTGAAGCTGAGAGAAGTGTCCTCGATGATTTGTCCAAACCAAAGGCTCAAGACACCCCCTGGATTATGGATGCCCCCACCCCGCCCCCAACGGGGAGCAGTCTCACATTTGAGAAGCTAACAATTGTGGAAGGGGGAATGTGGAACGAGTTTGCTACCAAATCTTGAAAATGTCTTTTTGGGAAAACCATCGAGACTGTTGTCAGAAAGTGCACTTCTTGAATGTTTAGTTTCATCGAGAAAACACTTCGTTTCGTCGAGAACAATGTTGCACAAAATTGTTGCAGTTCGAGTTTGACCCCTCCCCCTCCCAAACAAATCCAGAGTCCTAACTTTTGCACCACAGACACAAAAATTTTCCTTTTGACAATTTTTTTCCAAGTTCCGCCCACGGACAGACTGGATCCGCCACGCATCCAGGGTGAAACGTGACGAAGCTGTCCCCTGTTGGTGAGAAAATTCGAGGTCGTGCTTCAGCGGCCATGTGGTTCACCCGCGAAATTTGTGATAACTTCTGCTTTTCGCTGTTCAAGACGATACTTGTTGTAGAAAATGAATCTGGACGATTCCAGAGGAGCAAATCTGTCAGACGGTCTGTTTTGTTGCATATTCTAAGCGACTTGAGCGTAGTTGGGAGTTCGGCCATTTTTTCTGGAGGTCCATGTCAAAATTTTGTGGCGTGTTGTTTCATTTTGAGTGTCAATAAAGACACGGTCAATCATCTAAGAATGCCTCACTCACACAAAGAAAACCTGGACATTGAAGAGGTCAGAAGAAAAGAAGACTGCTTTCTTGACAAGCTGATGAGCCTTGTTGCACTGTCGATCTTGATCTTGTTGGCAGTACCAATTTTGGTGAAGACTATTTTTTTTCAAGAACAGCCCAGAAAATCGTTGTGTAGATCTATCTTTGATACAGTCTTGTGTTGACAAAATTTCTCAAATCAGCAGTCAGGAAATGGATGGTGGGCTTGAAGTCTCATCGTGAAAACAAAAGGTGTACAGATGTCTGGGTGGTGGTTTCAAGCTTGCACTGAGCTGGCAGTGTGACATTTAAGAATCTTGACATAGCTGGCCTGGTTTGAAGCATACGAACTTGGTGACCCCTGGGTTAGTTCAGCACTTGTCCAAACCCCTTGGGGTCCTTTCCCATACTCAATAAAGTTGTAGATTGTATCGCATAAATGGACGTTTGTTGAGCTCCCTTCGCATCCCACTCTTTGCCCAAGGAAGGTTGACCCGTTGGTGAATGTCCACCTGTCACGATGGTTCGAGGCCAGTTTCACGTTGAAACGGACTCAAGACGACAGTCAAGGGATCCAGAACGAGATCTGCTCGAACCACGAAAAGCTTAGCCAGAATTTGTCAACAGGAAACGGACACAGTTGAGTGTTCAAAGTATGTGCAGTGGAAACGCAGGTTTGCTTGTTCAGAACAGGGCGCTTCTCCCCATTCCAATCCGTGAAGGATGACTAATGGTCTCCGACATGCGTGTTTCGGCATTTCCTGTCATCATGGATACCCCGCACCCTTTGTCATCAGTTGTTGCCAGGAGCAACCTGCCCCTCTTTTTATGTGCACAGGTATGTGCGTCTGCTCCGGCTGGGGCTTTTATGCAAATTGCATCCTCTAAATTGCAGGACAGGGTTTGCTGCGTCGCCTCGTAGCTGAGTGCTGGCTTCCAAAGATGTCCCCCCTCTCCCCATTGCCTCGAGCCCTCGGTGGTGCCACAACCCACCTCCGCATTGAGATGTCCATGACTGATGCAAATTTATCTTCCAAATTGCAGGACAGGCTTTGGTGCCTCACGACACCTGGGTGGACCGGTGGCCATGAAAGGCTGAGGGCCCCATGGTACTGGAGCCTTACATGTGGCAAATGCAAATTTTTCTTTTCTAAATTGCAGGACAGGCCTTGCTGCGCGCGGTGCTGTTCAAGAAACGCGTCGCCTATTGGCCCTGCGACGGAGCTGAGAGGAGCGAGGAGAGGCGCGCCTCTTTAAGACTGGTGCCGGTTCAGTTGGCACAGGTATAGCTGGCTGCGTTCATGCTTGGGTGCGGACTGGCTTGGCTGAACATAGGCAAGGAGCACACGGGGCTGAGTGAGTGAGTGAGTGGGCTCCATGCTAGAGCGATTGCGTTTCAATCTGAAGATTTCTGTGCTTCGACAGATTTTTGTTTGTTTGAGGCTTGAGTGAGTGGAACGTCTCTCACTCACTCAACTATTAAAGCGTTACTGCCACGATCGAAGGGACGTTCGTTTTGTGCAGTCAACCTGAACCTGATAAACTTTTTTTCCTCGGGAGACACGAGGAATCAATGTTCTTCAGCTGATTGTGGATGAACCTGCATCTGGACTTGTCGAATTTTCAGATTTTTGAGGAGACACGCAGTGGACAGTGCCGTCACGGATCATCTGGATCTAGCGTTTACAATCTGGACTTGACACTCCGGATTCCTGCAGTTTACGCCAAGGAAAGAACTGGACCTGTCACCAGGGTTGACAGAACGTCTCAGAAGTGCACTGAAGTCAACGTTCAACTTGGATTGGCTTTTGGTGCGCAAATTTGAATCCAAGCGAATCTAGGTCTGCGCGTCAGCTGATTTAGATTCCCACCCTCACCTCTTCAGTCTCTCTCCATCCCGTTGGGATTTCTCCCCCGCATTTACCATTGGGAACAAGCAGAGCCAGGAGCCGCAGAAGATGATGGAAGGAGGCAGCGTGGTCGTGAGCGGGGCCGGCGGGGTCCCGGCCGCCGTGTCCGCGGGGCTCCCGGCCCTCATCCCCGTCGTGTCGGCGACCCCGCCGCCCGCACCCGCCACCCCCGCCGAGCCCACGCCGCCGAGGCCCGCGCACTCCCCGACGCCCTCGCTCGCGCAGCTGCAGCAGCAACAGAGGGACTTGGTGCAGGCCGTGGTGCAGCAACAGCAACAACAGCAGCAGCAACAGGTGGTGAGCCCGGTGTCGGCTGGAACGGTGCTCACCTCGCTTCCGCAGACCATCTCTCCCCAACAGTTAACAGCTCTAGTGCAGGTGAGTGTTGTCTTCGCTCGAACCAGCGTTTGTCCGCGTCTGTCATCGTTTTGTTTGGGCCTCAGAGGAAAATGTCATGTACGACACCCGACTTTGATTGCAAGTGACGTCCCACAAAACATTCATAGACCCGAGGGTAAAAATTCTCACTTGACCCACTGTGGCTGCGATGTGTTTGGGTTGAAAACAAAACACTGTACACCAGCGGGCAATTGTGAGCAGGGTGGGTCTGGTAACAAGTTCAAAATCAAAATTTTGACGTGCCCCTGGGTACGAGTACGACACGGGTAACTTGGCAGGACCGAGCACCTCACACGTCTTCATGTGATGGTTCAGAGTGATGTGAAAATTTCCTCAGCCCCATCGCAGGTTTTTGAGTGCATTGTGGAACAGAGACGCGCTCGCATTTTGTGACGCACCCTGTGTGAAGCAGTCCGCCTTCACGAATGGGGTGCACTCGCATTTGGGGTTTACCTAAGCTCGTGGTTTTGTTCAGCTGGCACCTGGGGGAAGAAAATTTTGTGAGGAAGTGAAGATGATAAAAACGCAGTGTCACTGTCCATAATCTAAGGCACAGTATCTCTGCACGATCGTTCGTCACAGGGTCGTTCCATCCGAAAAACGACAGACCCATGGTTCTGTAATCGTGAGGTGAACTTCATCGTGTCGTCCCAGGGACGAGAAGAATTTCGGGCAGGTTTTGCAACGAGTTTGTGGGTTCCCTTGGATCGCAGAACCAGCGATGAATCAGGATGTGTCCGACACCGAAACATTCCTTCTCCAGAAATCCAGATCGATAACTTGTCGATACTTGTTGTACTTGTTGGTACATTTCTGGAAATGGGCAAGAAAAAGCGAGTTGTTTTTGAACCACCTTTGGAGTAAGAAGGCCACTTTCTCTGTTCACGCTCTCTGCAGATCCAACTGCAGGGTGTGTTCGTTATGCAGTACCTTTTGCACACATACGCGCGCACACACGTCATGTGTGGTGCAGTTTCCATTCTCGCACGTACACCAACACACAAAATCGCAGGGCAAGATGGGCCCAATGTGAACCCTCCATTTCTTCTTACCCTGGCGACCTGCTGGAAACACCGGAAACACTCACACGGTGGCGCGAGCGCGCCACGCTCACGCCACGCCACATCCGACACAGCCCCCGTGACGCGCACAGTCATTACGCAAGACAGATCCGGTGTGACCTCGCGTCCTCTTCTCCCCAGGTGCAGCCGTCAGGTCTCTCGGTGGCGCAGCCGACGCACGGCATGGCGACGGCGGCGCCGATGACGGCGCTGGCGCTGGCGACGCCGGCGCCGCTCGACCTCCACACGACGCCGACGCCAACAGAGAAACTGGAGCTGCTCAAGCAAGGTCAGTTTGAATTGCTTGATGGTGCTGACTTTTCGTGAGGGTGTCTAAACTACGGTCCGTTTATGAAAAATTGAATCTCGCGACAAGTGCAGAAAAATATTTCATTCGGTTGTTTGATCAAACCTGTCCGTGTTTTGGATTCCCTCGCGAGTGTGAAATTTGTTCGTTTAGGTTTTCAAATGATCGAACAAAATCTGACGAGAGTGAGTGAGATACATTTTGACTGACATGCCAACCGAATTTCACCGCGTCACGAATTCGGACGGGAATACTCGATCGTTTTGAGAATGGAAAACGAAAGCGGAAGGATTCACCTAATGCGTAGGATGTTCACGCCTGACATTTAAACATTGATACAATGAAACCAAAAAAAGGTGCGGTAGATCGTCTCTAAGCGCTCACGTTTCAGGGGTCAAGTCACGTGTCATCGTTTCGCTTGTTAAACTTTTTGCAAAAAATGGAAACGACACGTCAACGAGAAGGTAACGTCAACGCACTGATCGCAGATGGAAACAAAGCGTTTCACGTCGTCAATATCGCGTCAAAATGTTCCCGTGCTCACGACCCCACGTCGTGCACGGGTATATGATCCAAGTCTGTGTGTATCCGACGCGTAACACACCTCAGAAGATCCCTCACAGAATTGTGTGTCGTCTCTGTTTGGGTGTCTGAGGCCTCTCTGCGTGTTTACATCTGGTTCCAGTCAAGCCGAACCAGAGCTCAGGCCGTCGTACGTACTTCCCCGGTCAAATGAAACTGTATAAATACGGGCAGCATATGTATGTAGAGCCGTCTTCGTTACGCTCACGTGCATGAGACGAGCGGTTGGTGGTTACCAGCAAAAAATTGGGATCACGCTACGTTGTGTACTTCACAGTTTTGTGCGTTTCTAGAATGCATAGTACTACGAGGTCCACGTGTGTTTTACTACGAGTTGTGGTGTGGGTGCTGTGTGCGTTTTGTTCGTGTGATTCTTGGTTTGGAAGTTGCGGTAGAGCAGGGGGATCTTCAGGTTGCAGGTTTTTCTGTGGTCTTGAGGCGGAGCAAGTAGACAGTGATTCTGTTCTTGGACAAGTTTGTGAATACGAGTATATTCAGGCTGGTTTCACATGGCAGTGTACACAGGCACTTGAAAGCTGTCGTGAGAGTAAAATGGTTTTCGTTTGGAGGCCCAAGTTTCCTTTGTCTCCCAGCAGACTGGGGAAATGTGACATCCACAGACTTGTGTTCCACCGCGCACATGTTGCTCGGTCCCAGCGCACCATCTGGGCCTTGTCTTGGAGTCAACCAGAACCACGTTTATCAAACAGCGGGAAACGCAACAACAGGTGGCGTGAGTCACTTTTTTGACGTCCGTTCCTTGAAAACAAAGAGATTTTGAATTCCAACACTGAAAACCTGTTTTACCATCATCACAACAGGAATGGGGTCAGGTTACAATGTCCTTAAGTGATTCATACCGGTTTTAGTCATTAACAAGGCGGTTTCGTGACGACGTCTCCCAACAGGTCGTTTGGTGATTGGGACACGATGTGGACGTGTTGGATCCCGCCGCACGCCACGCCGTGGATCAATCTGTGCAGCACGTGCATCTGTTGACACAGCCACTTCACAAAAGCTGCTCGAGTGAACCACGTGGGTGGAGAAGTTGTTCGATTTCTGCGGAAGGCGAAGGACTCCGCACAACAGTCGAACAAGCGCCACGAGACTTGTTCACTCTGGATGCGTCATGCGTTCCGCCTTTTATCTGACGTCCTCGTCATTGTCCTGGGGTTCATGTGATTCTTGGCTGTCAAACGTTTCTTTTGTTCGTTGACCCCAGGAATTCACAGAGAGAAAGAAACTCATAACTCAAGGTGGAATCGTGACAGCGCAGTTTCACATGTTTTGCCAAAGGAAACCTGGCCAATTAAATTTTTGAGTGGCAAATTTTCTTGCTGTTGCCTTGGAATCCGCGATTTGTCATTGGATCCAGGCGCAAAGAACTCAGAAGGGACTCTCAAAACATGGGCACATGTTTATGTCTTTAGCTTGGCGTGGAACTGCGAAGTTGACAGCTAGGATTTGAATAAGTCCCGCACTTTTTCCTTTGCATTTGATTGGAACCTGCTGATATTTGAATTGAAAGCATTCAGCCACCTTCGAAGAAAATCCCTATTCACGACCCAAACTTTTTGTGAAGCAAATTTCGGTCTCTTTGTCCAATGCCCTGTTTTGGAATTGAAGTTGGATTTGGTCCAAGAGTGTCGTATTTGCGTTGCAGTGTTTTGTAAAGTGAAGCTCGCGCAGGAAGGATCCAGTTTATGGGAGCCGTTTCTGAGAGCAGGTTGTGCTGTGTGTACAGGCGCTTTCCCAGCCGGTGGTGTCTGTGGGGACCAAGGCCCAGACTGGGAGCTCTGCCAGATTCGGGTCTGGGGATCTCTTTCTTGACCCGAGCGTGTGAGAGACGGAAGAGTTTTGTTCAATTGAAAACTTAATCAGTTCAAACCAATCCTGTGAAGGTTGTTCTGAGGGCAGAGGTGGACAGCTCTGCACCGAACGTCACGTTTCGTCGCTAAAATCATCGCTCCTGGACACAACCAACACAGAGGAACCTTCCACTGGAGTCCATAATTGGACACTTGTTTCATGAACTAGGGACAAGCAGGTGTCTGGTCAACTCTTCGGTCTCATTACTCGATTTGTGAATCGACACCTGTCGCGGTGTTTCAGGTTTTACAGAGCGGGGAAGCCGGTGACCCGTGGTGCAAGGCGCTGGGGCGCGCAGCACCAAACTTCCATTCACAGTGACAAGCCAAGCAGAGCACGCCCTGCACACTGCCAAAACTCTGCGCTCAAAACGAGGCTTTTTGCGTTGGAATGGCTTCAAGGGGGAAAATAGAAGATCCAAATGGGTCCTCTGATGCAGGATTTGTCAAAACTGAAAAGGTCAGGCAGGTAGAGGGAGAGACTCAAAGTCTGGCGGGAAAGGACTCACTGGCGTTGAGAAGGGGCATTTCATATACATGTACGTGTACCATGGGATCCTCACAGTGATGTCGTTCAAAATTGTTGATGACAAGAACCCCTCAGCCTGATGTTGAGCTTGAGAGGCAATTTCGTTGGAGCATTCATGCATTGAAATCGCCACGTTGGAGTGTCCAGCACAAACCAAGTTATGATCAGGACATTTGGTGTTTGGGCGGTGCAAAAAATGTTTTGAGATCATTGACCCACGAAAATCACCTGTGTGTCCAGTCCTTTGAATTTTAATTCGGCAGAAATAGCCACAGACTTTAAGCTTTTGATTCTACATTCGAAAAGCAAACAACCTGTTTTCAGTGAACCCAGTCTGTCGGCAGTGAACCTTGAGCGCAGTGAAGGCCTGTCGCGCTCGCAGCACAACGGGCCTTTCTTCCGAGCACGGCACGGTGCGGCCTTTTGTCGTGGTGCGCAGGCGCGAACCCGCGGGGGGGGGGGGTCGAGGGACGAACCTCGTTCCAGATGTAAACTGTGTTGCACAGATCATCTTCTCTTGCCATTGGTCACATCCAGAAGGGTATCGAATTGCCGGGTGACCAATTCTTGATTTCTTGATTCAATTTTCTCAGTCTTGGCAAAATTTCCTCAGTCTTGACACAAGAATTGGGCTCTTTCCTGGCCTGGTGGTTTCTCTGCAGATTTCTTACTCGTGGATCAAGCTGATCAAGACTCCTTGTTTTCAACGAGATTTGAAAGAGGCTGCTGTTTGCACAGTTGCCAAAAGGAGAACCTCTTTTCGTGGGAAGCAAAAGAACCAGATTCTTCCAGTTGGTCCCCCGATTATCGCTGAGCTGGTCCCGCGCCTGTGCACAAGCAAAGGTTTGCGTGACACACACCACTCAAACAGCCTTCTCCGGGAAAACACATTTCTGGGCCTCTTAAGGCTACAACATTGACCAAAGAACACGAAAATCCTCTTAAAATTCAAAACGAGTTTGAGAAGATAAGCGCGGTGAAAGGAACTGTTGAAGTTTCCATTTGCATTGTGGTGAACTTCCTCCCAATGCACACAGTCCGCAGATGGTGTGTGTGAACAGGATTATGCGCTGGAGCCAATTTTCCCTCTCAAAACATTCCCATAGAGATTCTCGTTGCTCAGGCCCTGGTTTCCCTGGAAACCGATCAGGAATCAAGGGGAATTTTGGCGTCTTTGGGGACAGAATGTTGATCGGACTGCATTATGTTGAGCGGGGATTTAAACTGCTCAAGGTGTGCCACTCCAATCCCCTTCGTGTGATGCACGTGCAGCGGCACTTTTGAAGGGTTTGTTTTCTGCGCACACTGCCAACACGCACGTGTGTTTGCTGAACAAACCGTGAACATTGAGAGGAAAAGTGTTTCCACTTTTGAAAATTAAGGGAAGCGAATTCGCGGACAGAATCAAAGAGACTTGTCTGTTTTCCTCCACGATGGCCAACAAGAGAAACAACCGATAACTTGGTGTGTGGCTGAAAGTTGAAAAGGGAACAGTTTGTTCAGATATTTTTTTTTCCCGTGTGCCAAAATTTTCAAGAGTGATCATCCTTCCCACTCGATGGCTACCAAGCAGTGATCAGGGGATGATCGCCACTGCGTTGCACGCCAACGCAAGTTCAGAACTCTGCTTGGGTTTCTGTTCCGTCTGGTGGTTCTGCGAACATGGAGGCAACAATACTCGTATCTGGATGCGGCAGTTTTGCAAGTGTTTTGTTAGTGCGTGGTCCTCAGGTCCCACTTTTCAGCCGGATCAATTGCAACATGTTGAGCAGCAGGAAGAAAATCGGGCGAACCTAAATCACGACTGAAGGATCAAGGAAGCAATCTCAAGTTTTAACATTTTGATTGTCAGCAGTTGACATGTCCTTGACTTTCAGAAGAAACAAGAAGGAAAATTGAGAGGATCAAAAAATTCTTCAAAATTTATAGCACATCGCTCGGGGCATCAATTGTCAATTGTCGCTCGATTGGACGACGGCGTCTTGTGGAAGAACGAACGCGAAGATTCATTCTTGTGTGGTCAATACGAGTACATTGAACACAACTTGGGTCATTTTTGTCCGCACCGCAAAATTTCACCCTGGGCAAAACTGGCACTGAATCATACACAAAAAAGCGTCGCCTGGCCCGTCTCCTCGCTCCACCAGATTGCATACTCGATTAGTCGCGCCGATTTCTTGCCCGCCTCGACGTCGAAAAGTGGGTCGTACGTATTTGCTCTGTTCTTTGCGCTTTGTGCGATACAATGTGCTTTCCGGGCAAACACGGATGAATTTGGCTCTGCACAATTTTTTTGGCGATGTCCGTGTGCAAATCTTGCTGTGCGTAAATATTTGTGTCAAACACTTCTCAGATTTGATCCGGAAAGTGATACATTTGCAAATGCGCAGAATCACTGGCAGGAAGAGGAAGGAATAGCAAATTTAGATTTCCAAAAGCGACGTCCAAAAAGACGTGAGCCTTGATGTGTCATTTGGACAGTGTCCAGGTGCGGTGGTTGCCCTGGGGAAGAAACGCTGCTCCGCATTCCTGGCTTCAAAGCGTTCGCGTACGTTTTCTAATGGATGAGAGTTCTCCGGGTTTAATTGAAGGTTCCCCAGCCTCACCTGTGTGACCCGGACCACATTAATTTCCTCCGTGCCCGCTGCACGCGGCGGGTGGAAGACGTCTCCTAATTTGGCCAATTTCCATGGAAGGGAAAGGATATTCAGCACAAAATGTTCGACATTTTGAATGCTCTTGAAGTTATGATGGTGAATGGGGTTTGGTGGACCAAGCAGAGTTTTGACCTGCTGTTGACAGAGAAAGAACAACTGCATTCAACTGTCAGACTTCCTTTTGCAGTCGTGTGTTGGTGGCGCATCGAGAATCCTGCGGCTGGATTGCCATTCTGGTGCGGTTTGCAGTGAGCCAGATTCATACTCAAAACTACACACGGTTCAGAACTGCGCAAAGGGTGGGCGAGTCATAGCGCTGTGTCGCAACAAGAACGTCAAACGTGACGTCGCGCGTCGCAAACCTCACGCATCCAGTACGAAATGCAGGCCCCACAGATGTTTCGTCTTGAAGAAGTTTCCTGCAGTTCTACCTGGTAGGCGGTGCTGCGGCCCGCCCTCGCCCTGATTCGCTGTCGTCTGTTCTTTCGGTTCCGTTCTGCAGTGAACCACGCGCGTTGCGGTTGTTTGAGTCGTTCCACTCACGGGGGTTTCTGCGGTCGCATTACATAACGTTGTTGACATGGACACGCATCGCGTTTTCCTCACTGAAGCCTGGTCGCCCTGCTCCTGGGCACGCTCTATTGACAGCCGCACTGGCCGTGTTGACATATTACATGCTCTATCGACAGCCCTGTTCACCATGGTCTGATAGTGACCGACACAAACAAACTGCTACTGGTTTAAATGCAAAAAGGTCACGATCGAGGTTTCAGGGTTTGACAGGAACAACGTTCCAAAGAGTCCAGCGTGGACAGCAGAATTTTGCCTTTGTCTGTGCCACAGATCGCTCGTGGAAGCAACAGAAAGTTATCTCAGTTTCTTTCTGTAACTTTTGATCTGTGAATGAACACAGCGAATTGAATTTGGCAACATTGAATTTTGCAAATGTGCCTCCTTGTGGGATTTTTCGGCATGGTCGCGCTTGGTTCGTCGGTTGTGGTCCCGATTCCGACCATTGTGGATGGTCATGCCTCATTGGAGAGTGATGCTTCCCATCACACGCGAGTCGGTGGTGCTAGTGTCACCACAGACCCACTGCCATCGCGTCCACTGCAACGCTTTCACGGTATGACCTGAAAAAAGAACAGGATGTGTACGAGTTTATTTGAGTCCCATGTAGTGTTTTTGCAGGATGAAATGACAGATGAAGTTCCCACATGAATTCAGAATTTTCGAGGGGGACAGGTGTGTGGTGACAGTTGTCCTTCAACATCGTCCTGCTGTGAGCTGCGCTGCAAGCATATTGACACATTCAAACAGCCTTACGTTGAATCTCTACAGAAAGATTCAATGTCCAATGTCCTCTTGTGCAAAAGGAAGCGCTTTTGGATCAACCTCTCCGCTTTGCGTTGGTGGGAACCGCGGGTTGCGATGAAAGAACCGGGTGCCTGGTGACAGGAGAGGGCAGCGCGCGGATCGTGAGAAGAACCACAGACTTCTTTGGCCTCTTTCAGTTATTTCCTCATTTGCGCAAACTGTGCTGGAGTCTTTAAGTTTCATGCCTTTTGTCCTGCCTCATGAAAAACGCATTCCTGATGGGGTGGGGTGCTAACTTGTGAAGCAAGAATTTGTAACATGGGGTTTCTTTCTGTCTGCTATGAATTTGTCAAAGTGACAGATTTGGTAGGGATTTAATTGCTTGGCTTGGAAGGTGAAACGGACCCACCGCTGGGAGGAGAACCCCCGCTTTCTCCGTGCGAAGGAAGAGAGAAGTTAAACTTTTCAGAGTTTTGTAGAACATGTGTATTTTTTTCGGCTGTGGAGAGGCAGGTGACTTGTGATTGAAAGTGCACAAGGCCAGTGCACGTTGGGTGGTGAGAGGCATCAATTTTTTTTCTCTTGTCCAACTTGAAAAGATTTTACATTTCGTTATTCTCGCAGACGTGTTGAATTTTGGCTGAAGCGTTCCGTTGTGACTTCTGACACGAAACCACGTACCTGCAGATGCGACATTGGACGTTTTCTTTTGAAACTGATCAGTGTTTTTATTTCGCCTCCAACCCAGCGAAGGGTTTTGTGAATCCTCTGAGCTCCCGACACTGAAGCAGACAGAACCGTGCTGTGCCCAGAATCCTGATACCCTGATTACACGTCTGCACACCCAAACACCACATTTTTTTGCTGCAGATTACAAGCTATTGTTGGTGAGGCTCAGATTTGTCAGATTTTGTCGGGCCTTCACGAGATTGATGCCTGAAAAACAACTCTGTGGTGTCGAGGTGTTGGAATGATCGTGAAGTTGGTTGTCAAGCCTTGGAACGAATGAGCTTGCTGTTGGAGTTCAGTTCAACAGATTGGAGTTGTTCTTGGCTTTCTGTGGCCGGTTGACTTGAATGGGAGACACCCTGTGCCGTCTGTGTGAACCCAGCTTTGGCATCGCCTCGGCTTTCCTCGTGTCTTAAAACACGAATTTTGGGAGAGAAAAAAAAACGTGTTTTGTGAAAACTTCCTCAGTTGAAAGTGATGCTAATGACGGATGGGGATGGAAACTTGAGAGCGATTTTGTTGTTGTTGACAGATTGAGCTGCGTCGTGATGTTATGTTGTTTACTGTCGTGTTGTGGCTGATCAGACCAAGAGTTTCCAAATGAAGAATCTCGCGGGTGGTTCAGAGAACACATTTGGAACTCTGTGTTTATTTCTCCAATTCCATATCCAAAATCCTTTGTCCAGATCTCTTGGCAAGAGGAGAATGGGACAGATCAGACACTCTCGTTGTTGTGATGGATCACTTCCATTTAACGAAGGAAGCACGGCAAGAGTTGGAACATTTACAGGTGACACAGATGTGGGAGAGAGATAAGGCCGTATCTCTGGGGATCTAGCACTGTGGAAGGTGAAGACTTAAATGGATATTTTCTGCATTGGCGCTGATGACATTGCCGATTAAAACGGGGCCCTTTTACAGACATCACGCGGTGAATTTAGCTCAAGAGAAGTCGACAGGAGTTGAAATGTTCTCGACAGGGAAAATGGAGCGAATGTCAGTTTTATGACATCCTCTTTTGCGGTGCCTCTGAATTTCTTTTCTTTGGCCACGAACAGTACGATGTTTGCTGGTATTACTTCGATTCCAACACTTCCTGCGAATTGCCACAGTTGTGAACCAGACCTCCCCTGAACAAACCCAGACTCAAACGATTGAAAAATTGTTTTCCGTCAACAAGAACCTCTCCATATTTTGGCAACCCTGAGCGGCAGATGTTTGCTCTGCATTCACACAATACCATTTTGATTTTGAAGATGACACTGACGCCTGTATGAATTTTTGATCTGCAGCAGACATTCAAACGCCCCGTAAACCCTACAAAAAGACAATCAAAGCGAAGTGTTCTGAGTTGATTGCTGTTCTCTGCACAGATCTGAAACGGCCATCTTCTGGCATTTGTGTCTCTGTTGCAGGGGTCAGAAGGGCGGGGTATCGCATATGCTTGCAGGCAGGTGGCCTTACCTGAGTGCGACTTCCCTTTGAAGTTCACCTGTCCTCCAGCTGGGCGTCAAAGAGCGTCCCATTGTCATAGAAACAGATGGAATAATGAGAAAACAAACGCATTTATAGATTTCGTGTGCGCTCTTTGAGTATTTGAAGAAGGGATGGGCGATTATCATGCCACTGTCTGTTTTATTGTCCCACCTCCCTTTCATTTGTCCTGTACAACTGACTTGCAGGGAAGTTTGCCAATCCCCGAACAAAAGCACATTTCTGCACAGAACAATTGGACGAGTGGAATGACTGTTGTTCCAATAGTCAAAATTCATAAAGCATATCTGCGTCATGATTTTTCTCGAGCTTTGAAAGAGAAATCAGCCGTTCGTGGGACAATAAGATGAGATGGAAGATGAGACCAGGGCGCGTGTGCGGCACTAACTTCGCATTTCTTTTGTACTGAAATTCGTTTTATTTGAAATCCTTCGAAATTTGACAGCGCATCTGCCGACGCAATGTGGAGACGCGAATATGTGATGAATAGTTCAGAAAAACGTTTGAGTTGAAAGCCTCACCAACGCCAGAGAAATTTTCGCCTGTGGTGCTGTGGGTGCTCAATCAGTTCAGAGAACTAACACCAGGTGGTGCGACCGCGCTGCAGCACTTTGCGCTGAAAGCTTGTGCGCTTGACAACAGTTTTTGTTTTGTGGTGCTTTCACAAAACAGCATTGGACAATTAACGATCAGGCGTTTTGGGATTGAACCCAAAATTTCCTTGGCAATGTCCGTGACAGAATTACAGAAAGTCCTGCTTCCTCCGAAGACAAGACGAAAGAAAGAAAAAATTCTCCGTTGAAGCAGGAAAAGTTTTGAAACTTTTGCTGTGGTTCTGGCTGGCTTGTTCTCGTACGCTCGCACGGGCAGCCTCTCACGAATAGAAACGAAAATTAGCAGCGTTTTTAATTGCGCCAAGGTGTCAACAGGCACACTTTGTCCCACAAGCGTGCACACGTACAGCACGGCGAACACACGCACTCAATCTTTCAAGAAAAAGTTCCAATCTTAACATCTGGAATCAAATTTCCAACACACGAGCAGATTTCTTGCTTTTGTGGTTTTTCTTCTCCCTTTGTCGAACAACCTCAATTGTTGATCAAATAAAGTTTTCAGTCGGAAAATATGATTAGAAATAAACGAGGAGATAAAATAAGAGCTTTTGACGGGGACTGGAGATGTATTGCCAGATAGGATGCACCACAAACATGGACTGCCTTCTGTTTTCTGTACTTCCTCAACACAAATCAGTCGCAGCGAAAGGCTTTTTCGCTGTTCATTTCAAGAGACTCCGTCAAAATGACACGGGAGTGCATGAAAAGCGGGGCTTGCTTGGTTGGAGTGGAATTGCTTCAAACGCGGCTGTGTCTCACCCCAAAATAATGTAATTTTTCACTTCACTGGGCTGTCACTAAACTTTATCGAGTTGAAATATGAAGAAGTGACTTTATTGCTCTGTCTTTCAATTATAATGCTGCCCATACAAAGTCCTTCTGTGTCTTCTGTGTGGCTCCCCTCCCCCATCCCACCAGTCATTCCGAAGGGCCTGAAGGAGCGGACGATCCAGATGGAGACAGAGGAGCTGGCAAACAAATGCTCGCGCAATGAACACACCACCTAAACTTGTGCGCTTTGCTTTGACTCCATGGGTGAAAAAGAAACGAAACCAAGTCACTTTGAAAACGTGACGATGCACTTTGAAAGAAACTTGGAATGCTTTCTTGCTCCTGCAGTAAACTCGAGAGGCGTGCCTGCGCCCCCCCCCCCTCTGCGTCAGCCTCGTGCGTCTTGTCTTCCCCCCGAAGCCCCTTCTGTCTTTGCCCGTAACTTGATTAGGCGCGGGGAGTGTGGCTTTAAAAGTTGATTAGTGATTTTCCATGCTAATTGGCGTGATGGATGAATTGTTTGAATCGCATTCGCCTCTCATTATGCCACTTTGCCTGTGTATGCTTTAATAAATCTGGGTCCCTGAGGACCTGCGCTTCTGATCGAGTTTCTCCGAGACAAGACGATGATGAGGCGGCTTCAATGCGCCTTTATTATTTCAAGCACAGGGAGATAATCTGTGATTGAAGGTTTGAAGTTCCTCTGCTTTGTACAAAAATGTGTCTGCCGGTGCAAGCAATCTTTGCATTACTGCAGTACAGTTTGCATTCTGGTGTTCCAACCTTCTTTTCAATTTGGTGGGTGTCCTTTTGTCTGGTTTGATTCGACGACTTTCTCTGGTTTCGGACATGTTGTTGCAGATTCTCTCCACCAAAAAATTCGAGGATCCAAGCAGAAAAGAAGCAGCTTGAACTTCTGTTTCATTGCTGAGTGTTGCAGCCGATAACATTTTTTTTTCAGAAACTTGTGTGGTTTGATTTGATATTGGATTCTCAACCACAACTGAGCATCAAAGCTTCGGACAAATTATTAGAACTGATGCTGTGCAAAGCGACAACATCCCCGGTTCTATTACAGACCCTCGGACTCGTTCTGCAGAACCCGTGTACCTGCGCCGGCCAACACATGAAAACACTCAAACTCTCGTTAACCGCCGCTCGAATCTGTTCAACATGCACTCGCCTCGTCAGAGTCGGGGTTTTGAAGTTTCTACGGTGGTTTGATGTGAGGAGGCAGTCCAGTCGGCGAATGGAGGACTGCAACTGAGAGCTTTGTGGGTTCAGGTTTGATCCATCTTTGTCAAGCTGGCTGGGAATCATCTGTGCTGGAAAAAGAACAAAGCATGAAACTAAAATTTACAAAAATAGCAAGCTCACATAGAATTTCAGAGGAAGATGAGAACATGCAAAAGGCCAAAGTCTGCACGCTTCAGCCTGGTACCAATTTGTCAAAAAGGAGTGAATCATATCCAAATCTCCTGGACCAGGTCTGAAGGATGGCAAGATCCTCGACTGAAACCAAATCCCCTCATCAAAGCAGCGTGCACTGGCTACTCTCGCATAATTCAGTCTGGTATTCGGGATTCGAGTGAAACGATCCGCAGATCGGAATCGCAGAGATCGCGCCTTCGATTGAACCTGCACTCAGTGATTCCCGAAGCGATTCCAGACAACTAGCAAAATCCCGAACGCCAGCGATCTTCGCGTGAAACCCAGATTTTTCTTGTAAAATTTTTGAAAACCCAGTGGTGGTCGTGTTTTGAGTATCTAAACTCACACACTCGTCGGCGTGTTGTTGTCTCATCAGGTCAGTTACATTGATGAAGCAACATTGATGAAGTGGTCCGTTTAATCAGCGCACCGCAGCTCGCCTTGTTTGTTTTCGTCCACTTGATTATCCCGCAGTTAACGTGTCAGCGATGGACGCGACATCAAGGGCCATCGTAAGGCCAACCTCTTCACTCTGCGAACTGCAGCCGTTGTGCGGAGGGGGGCGGGGGCGGTTACAGAAAGTAAGGGTGAATTTTCCTCAGACTTCATGAGGACTCCTGTGTTGCTGAAAGTTCGCAGATTCTTTGTTGTGATTCTCTATCCAGGATTGGTTGTTCATTTTGAAAAATTCGTACTTCATACGAAACAGCGTCAAACTGCGCAACTGCGAATTTCACAGGGAAATTAGAAATGTTGAGATCTTTCAGCAGTGTTTAGGATCACAGGTTGCGCGCCTTATTAAGGCCAATCAAACTCCACTTATCTCCCGATTACTGACAGACAAATTGCAGGGGAAATTATTTGAAAATAATTTTCACCGACTTCTGTGTGGGGAGGGTGACAGAACGGGCGGCTTAACGAGATAAACAGATTCGATTTTCCAACCTTTGGTCCGTGAGAAATTTTGGGCTCCGTTTAAAGTCGTTAGACTCTGGTATGCAATTTTGAATCTGTGTGTGGTAGATCTGATTGCGATGCACAAATCTGATTTGTTACTGTTTGAATTGTTTGGAAATTCTGGGTGCGGCAGAAGCATTCCTTTGTCGAATGCCTGCAGGTTTCAATACTTGTAACTGTGGACGCGGTCGAGCCTAAGTTCGAACACAAGTTTTCAAAAACCAGGTAAAAATGACAAATTCCAAGAGATTGTGGATCTTCGTTGCTGTCGGAGTTGCGTGCTTGAAATTGTCAGCTCTTGAGCGAGTGCGAAAGAATCGAGAAGCCTCACATAGCGTTCGCATGTCCACGGCTGCTGAACAAAATCAACACTTTTAAATCATGCAAAAATTCACCAATTAATTGTTGACTTTGTCGGGCAGGTTCGTTATTGAAAAACGCATCGCTTTACCGTTGCTATGGAATTGGGTACAGCTGCAGGGTGACGGTTGCCCGGACGACAAGCTTGTAGTTATCAGAAGCCAGCCTAGCGCATCCAGGCTGAACTTACTTGACAATTAGCTGCAGAGGCAGAAATAACGGCTCCGCTTTTATGCTACGCATCTCCTGTAATTGGGACGAGGGGTTCGCACTTCAGCTGCAGCCCGGTGCAGTCTCAACTTTGTTGCGAGGCGTTGTGATTGAGAAATTCGTCTATTGAAGGGGAAAAACAACATGGATTTGGGCCCCAGGTAAAAATGAGAACTGAAGGTGCGTTGCACTCCGTGCACAACTGCAAAAGTGAGATAAATTGCACAATGACGATTTTCGAAGAGAAATTCACACAAGTCAAACTTCAATTGTCTTCACGAAGCAGTTGCTTTGACGTTATTTGAGAGATTAGCACCTGACTGAAGCAGAAGCTGATCCCGTACGAGGCTCCTTCACTTCTCGCTGGTTCAGCAGCCGAAAGTTGAAGCTGAGTTGGTTTGGTCCACGAAACCTTTGAATTGACACCGCGCAACTTGTACCGTTTGTCTGCCAATATTTCTGGGATCCGGTTACTGATTCATTCCTTGTGGAAACAGGCATCAACTGAATCTTCTGAACAGACGTCGTTCTGTATCGTGCACCTCGAAAACAACCTGATGCGTTTCACGTTGGAATCGTCTTGTGGGTCGTCCGCGTGCACGTCAGTGTTTGCTGGGTCGACTTGGCGATGCAGTGCGCTTTGACGTCAGCGTCAAATAACGAGACCAATGCTTGACGCACAAAAGTGAGAGAAGGAGATTGAGGCTTTTGGTGCGTTTTTAGAGCGTAGATAGGGACGGTGGGATCAGAGACCCGAGATGCTCAATCATACAAGGTTTTTGACAAGCGTGAAGCTCGCCCCTGTGCGCTGAGTCTGTACCGCGTGTACAACAGAAGCAAAGATCCGCAGGTTCAGGCTCAAGTGTAGAGAGTGGCAACGAGTTGTTGTTGAGAGAGGTCACTTGGACAGAATTTACCGGTAGCAATTCACATTCACTGGTCACTTCCACAGTGATGCGCATTTTGTGAAGAACCTTCCAAAAACACAGAAACAAAACGAATTGTCGCAAGCTTGAAGCGAGCTGCAGGTGATGATGGCGCATTCTCGCAGCACGTGTGAAAGGGCCGGAGGTTTGCGTTCCAGACCAACTGACCGTGGCGGGTTGAATGTGGCCGGAGGAAACAGTCCCCGGGCGACAGCTTTGTTTCTTCACGGGCGCTGGGCCTTGATCTCCCGGGGGATTGAAGCTTCCTCCCGTCGGGGGCAGTCCTGGGGGTTGCAGGGCCAGGCTTGACTCGACCAGGGCTGCTGCTCCGGCTGAAGACGCACCTCCAGCGGGGCCAGGGCTGCAGGTCTCCGGGGAGCGTGGGGAGCAGCAGCCGGGCGGTGGCGTCTGCTGCGGCCGGTGCGAGGCGTTCCGCGTGGCCGGGCAGGACAGCTGCTGGGTGCGGTGCTGCTGCCGCCGCCGGGCAGGGAGGCAAGCGAGCGGGGAGGGAGGGAGGGGCGGCCTCCCCTCCCGGCGGCCAGGCCTCCACGTCTCCCCGCTCCCTCCCTCCCTCTCTGCCCGCTTGACTGCCTCCCCCCTTTCCCTGTCTAGAGTACGAAGTGCGTTCTGGCCTCACAGCACTTCACTGCTTCACACCGCGCAGCACTAGACACGCAGCGAATTGCGACAATGAGCAGCAACGTAAACAAAGTCTGAGAGAAAATTCATAACATTGCGTGTCCAAAGCTTTGCGCGAAACAAAAATCGTTTGCGCTTTGGATTTTTCACAAGCTGCGAGCGATCACAATATAATCTGCCGGAGAAACAACAGACAATGGGGCAAATTGAAGAAGGTTGAGTTCTTCTCTGTGCAGAAACGTAACATGTGAACGTCGTTTCTCAGGATCGCGTCACAGGGAGCGTTCTGTTGTGGAGACTCTTCACTGGAAGTTGTGACTCAAGCTGCGGACGATTAAAACTGACCCCAACGAGAAGTGAATGGGATGCGACGAACAAAAGGGATCATTCATTCATGGGGATTTAATAGGAAACCTGTGCCTCGCGTTTCATTCCTACATCCAGTTGGAATCACTCGGTACATGGGATACGAACCAAACACTGGGTTTGCTCAACATTCTGCAAAGTCTGATCATTTGCATGCGATTACCATTGCAAAACGTCGCATTGCACGGAGTGTCGCATTTAAAAAAGGGAACAGCGATACTTCTGAATGAAAGATCTATGCAAGCGAGGCAAACTCACGAAGCGTTTTATACAGATGTGATTTGCCACAGTTTGATCTGTAATAGACTTCAGTCTGTCACCACCCACTGACATCTCCATACAGGGGACACGGTGCTGGCTGCAACACTATAGGACTTCGCATTCACCGGGACATACCAGGCATTGGATATGCATGGCTTTTCATACAGTGGCCAGTGAGAAATTATAAATAGACGACAAGGCAAAGAAAAAGACTGACGCAGATGAAAAACTCATTGACTGAATAAAGTGTGGGGAGGGAGGGGTGAGCGAGTGAGTGAGAGTGGTGAAAATTTATTGGTTGGTTGCGGCAGGTTTTTTTTGCGGGTCCAGACGGTGGTGCCGCCAGTGGCGAAACTGAACCCAATAGAAAAAGCGACACTTTTCAATTGCAACGGTGAAAACGGGCAATTTACAGTTTAAAGAGCACGGCTGGACTGTGTAGCACACATCAGTGGATCAGCTGACTCTATTGTACAGAGTTATAAACACAATTTGAAAGCATCACAAAAAGGTGGCAAAAATATGGTTTGAATTGGGGCAAGAATTGGAATGCTTCTTGGGACTATTGCTTTGGACTGTCGCTGAGTTCCTGCAGCAAGCACTGCAAAAACACTTCTGGAAAAGTTCGGACTTTCAACCACGTGAGTATTGCACGCGCATGTGCACCGTGGATTCACACAGGCAATTTGAGTTTCTGTGACGTTTCCCAATTGGCGGCAACGGTAAAGTACGAAGTGCATCTGCCGTGCAGGTTCATCTTACATTCAGCATAGCGAGTAGAGACACGATAAGAGACACGGAGTGGGGGATGTCGGACATGGCCCGATGTGCACGAGACGAGGACGACTAATCCCACAGTCACACGGCGCATAGTTTCTAACACACTGATCACAGGCCAGAGGTGCCGTGTTTACATTCGCACTGAGGCTCCACATTTGGCAGGCGGTGCAAAAAGCCATTCGTTGTGTCTGAAGGAAGAAGAATCGCCAGTTGTGTTGCGGACTTCAGACGGCATTGAAGACACGGAATCGTTGGAACTGGATCTCGTGTTGCAGAGAGAAGAGGAGAAACACAGAGGGAATTGATTTGGAGCGAGAGACACAAATTCCACTGACTGCAACTCTCCCGCCACCGGTGGGAAGTAAATTGAATCTGGGAACTGAGATGGGGAAATTTTTTGCAACGCTCCTGCAAAGAGAGAAGATATCTTGCTGAGATCCATTGTTTCTGTGCATGGGATTCAGGACCTGCAGTCACTATCCATCCAACCTCAAAACAAGCGGATAAGCAGACGGACCTTCTGAAGACAGACGGACCTTCCGCACCATGATGTACTTGACTGACCACTACGCCACGCCGGGCTCGATGGGGTCCATGGGGCCCTACGCGCAGTACGCGCACCACCCGGGCGCGGCGGACTACTCCTCCGCGGGCTACCCCTCGGGGAAGCCCGGGGCCGAGTTCCCCGGCCACCCGCGGGCGCCCTGCTCGTACGACACCGGGATCCCCCCGATGATGGGCACGATGCACCCGGGCCTGGATTACGACTTCACGCGGCTGGATATCTACGGACGCGCTAAACAAGGTAGAGCCAAAGGTTGGTAACTGGATGTCTCCTTCCTCCTGCGTTTCTCTTGGCTCTCCCGTGTTCTTGCCTGCTTCTGCTTGAAATTGCTTTGGTTTTTGCGAATTTTGCAAAAGTTTGCTCAGCCTGTTCTTCGGAAATGTCTCGTCAAGTTTGGCATTGTCAGATTGAGAGACGAACGTCAGGTTGGGCAGGCTTCTGCAGAGAACGAGATGTATTCTTGACTTTAGGTATTTTTTTACTTCTTCATGAAATTCCCTCAAGGCTCAAGTGAAGGTTCTTCTCCCACTCACAACATTCCTCAGCACCCAATTCACCGATACTTTGATACATTCAGTCTCTGCTTTCAATACCTGCCGAGGCGGCAGGTTGCACCGTTAGGGCGAAAGAAACCGACTGCAAAAAGAGAGTCATCAATCCAGCGCTATCTTGGTGGGACATTCTCTATTCACAGAAGGAAAAACGTGGGTTTGAGCACCTACGGATCAAATAACCAAAACTGTGTTGATTTCAGATGCAATCTCTTGAAATTGTACGGTGCCAGAGCAGAAAAAATGCTCGACGGATTTTTGTGCCGGTTATCTTTCACACTTTTCAACTGTTTGTGGAGAAATCCATGGGAAAATTTTGAGTGAACAAATTTGGTGCTGCAAGCTGGAAGGGGCGGACGCTGGTTCGAAATGAATTGCAGTTTGATACTTTCCACCAGAGCAAACACAATCACAATGCACGTGTCCTTGTCCTGAAGTGACAGAATTGTTCTCAGTGACCTTCACTTGACCTTGAGGCACTTGACCTTGGAGTTGAGGGAGGGCACGTGTCAACGCAAAACACACGTGTTCTCCTCAAAAGCACCCTCAGTCTTCAATTAGCATTGTTAATCAACAATTAATTATTGTGCATTTTAATTCTGCTTCAAATGAGGTGATTTCTATTCTCTCGGTGTTGTGTGGCATCCGCCATGCTTTTCTCCCTGCTGTAAATTCGCCTTCGCCTGCAGCCTCCCTTCTCCCATTGTTTTACTTTTCTGCAGGGCACTTGCGCACGAGTTTCACAGTTAGACTGCCGTGTCATTCGATGGGTCACGAAACGGCGTTTGATTTACCTGCGGGATGCGAGGGCATCCATCACTCCTTTATTGCTTTTCCTTCTCACATTGGACTTTCTCGTCTGGATTCTGGATTTGGTGGGTGGGATGGTGGAGGTCTGTACAACGGCAGAAGCGGGATTGATCGCAGTGGAAGGACATGTTTTATAGTGGGACCTCACCACTGGAAACACTGGACGGAGGCTTGAACATCTGGACAAGGATTCAAAAGTGATCCACGGCCGAAAAGTCCCGTCAACTGGATGTTGCGGCCATCTTTGCCTGTTTTGCAGAGCAACCTTTCAACAGTTCGACAAAAAGTTGCGTGAAGCAGTGAGATAGATCTCGTTTTGTTCATGTTGATACTTGAACAGCACTTAGCTCGAAACGAGAAGTGCGTAGTGAAGCTGGTTTTGATGTTGTTTATTGTTATTTTGCATCAATTTATCAACGATGGAACATCAAGCCGGTTCGTCTGTGGATTCCCATCATTCACTTTCGCAGAGGCACATGTTTCGTGTTGTGCCTCCATTCCCTCTGCTCTCGACTCAGAAATTAGCAGATTCTCTCGAGGCCAGAAATCAAAGTTCTTCCGCTGCTTTGTTCTTCAGCCTCTTCGTCGCGGAAAAACTCAACCTGAAACACTGACTGTGAATCTGTGGAAACAGCCGCTTCGCTCTCGCACTTTTCCAGCGTAATTTCTCATTGGTGGAACAGAGACGCCGTTGAAAACGTTGCGTCTGAAAAGGTTTTGACGTTAGCAACGCTACTCAAAACGACGTTGCGTGGATGATGATGAATGAATTGCAATCACACGAAGCGGCTGAGTTGTGAAGGGGCTGCGGGCTAGAAATAGGTTTTATGCTTCGCAGACGGGAATATTGCTTTGTTTCTCGCAACTAATTGATTGGTAAATTGTTCTTGGAGTTTTCAAACACGCGATTTGAAAATTTTACACGGTGTGTTTAGAGCAGCGCACTTTTGTTGTGCGAACGCATGTGGAGGTCAAAATGACACTGTGGCTTCTAAAGAATTCCGGAACATGCCCAATCGCTGAAGAAAGAACGAGATAAATTGTGCAGGAACGAATCTGCTGCATTCCTTCGTGTTCTCGTACGTACTTAGCCGTGTGCTGAAAAGTTGTGTCTGTGCGACATCAGCTGCAGCGCTGTTTGAAGGTGACCCGAACCCGAGATCGGGCCCCGCTCATCAAACTTTCATCACCACTCACATCACTCTCCAAATCACTTCTGCTCTGAGTAGATCTACAGCGTGTTTGTTTGCTTTGAGAATCGCCTCTCACTCAGCACGGCGATGTCCAGGCACCAAAACCGCTTTGTCGCATCGTCGTGCGTCAGTCTCTGCACTCTTAAAATTGTGACGAAGTCGCCAGCGTGCAGTGACTTGCGATGCATCAAGATGCATCCAGGGCACAGTACTCACCGTGTGTGCCCAGGCTTAAACGACAGTCATCACATTCTGATGCTTGACTGGAGTGAAACAGACAGATGACAAGAGACACATTGATCTGAAAGGCACAGAAGAGACTGAAATGACACCGAGACGACAAGAACAAATCCTGAAAAGCCACAAAGCTGCGCTTTGCCACAGTGACATGTCTGCATGCAAGGTCAAAAACTGGTTGCCCAGGGTTTGGCATGAAGCAGATCCAGGATCGCACTTGTCTGAAAGCATCACGAACCACATGGAACACAAGAATACCAGAAGACGTTGACAAGAATTCGGTGTGAAATTGCACGTTTCAACAACAGCGACAAAAAGCGCGAACATAATTTGGTGTAAAATGACCATTTTTTGGCAAAAAAAGCCCGCCGTCAAAAAAGTTAATTTTCAAAGGAAAGTTGACACCAGATTGAGTGGCGCGAGGCTGTAGCAATTTCCACAGTAGCTGCGGTGCGGTGCGGTGCAGAGTTGATCGTATCAGGACCCGGGATATGACATACACGTGTTACTGGGAAGCGGAGATAGGAGCTGAACGAACTGCCCGCGAGGATCCCACCGGGGGAGGGGGAGGGAGACACCGGGAGAGGCGGAGGGGCGCACCGGGGAGGGAGGGGGAGACACCGGGAGAGGCGGAGGAGCGCACCGGGGAGGGAGGGGAGGACGAGGGAGCGAGACAGGTACTGAGCACAGACAGACTGTACGATGCCTTCCAATCTGCGAACTTTTGATTTACGCGCAAGGAGCATTGAGCTTGTGCGCGACGATTCTACGTATCCAGAGTGACTTTGAATCTAGTTTGAGCAGGAAACCACACCTTTGGTCCAGTTTGTGAATACAGTTGGGAAATCCCATTCTTTCCCACACATTAATCAATCCCACTCAAATTCTTCACCCAAAGTCATCCCTGAGCAGTGAGCACGAAGTCCTTTCAGCCCCACGTTGCTGACTCACCTATCACGGTATTTCCAATTGAGGGGCTCAAATTGAAGAAATGTGTGTCTTTGTCTCAGTATGAGTGTTCAGACTGCGATCCCGATGAGGGGAGGGGAGAGGGGTTGGACCCGCGGTGCATGATGTAGCGTTTTCGAGATGACTGTCAGAAAGGAGGGTGTCAGTGTCTGGTGAACATTTTCAGGTGACTTTGACAGATATTGTTTGTTGGAGTCAGATTCGTTTGGACACCAGTTCAGTAATTAACCAAAGAAAGGTTCACAAAAAGACGGCAGACGGCTGGGGCGGCAACCCTCGTCAAGGCATACAGTGAACCAGGTTTGTTTTTTGACGGCCAAGTTTTGCGGAGACAGAACGGGAAGAAAAGTCTGCAGTTCAAATTGTTTGCTTTTCAAAATTTGAAAGAGTTCTTTCTTTGAAATGGTTTGAATGCTGTTTGGTGCCATCATATGGTGGACAGGTGCGCTCTGGGGAGATAGTTCTGACAAGTCAGTGCGCTGTCATCACAGTGCCCCTTCAGTCTTCACAATTTGACGTTACTTTGGCAGCTGTTGAAGCAGAAAATCTGTGGTTTTCTTGCCGTACCCGCGGCAGTTTTTGGCAGGGTGGGGGTGAACAAGCATCAAGCATGCGTCCTTGCATTCCTGTGCACTTCGCATGCAAGCTTTCCGAGTGTTGTGCGCGGTTACTCACTCGCCTAATGAGGGGTTCCTGGTCTCCCTTGTTTGATGATCTGGCCCAGACTGGTGGCGAGAAAAGGTCCACATTTTTGTTCTTATCTGGCAATTTTTCTGTGGAAAGACGAGATTCTAGCCGATTGTCAAATATGATGAAAACACAACGAAAGAAGCCTCCTTACACACACACACATTTAACACACACACACACACACACACACACACACACACACACACACACACACACACACACACACGTTTCCTGCACGTGTCCATGTGCGACGTACGTAGATCTCCAGTTTCAAATGCATCGAAGCCAATTCACAGTGATTGACACATTTTTGATTGAATGTGAGCGACTGGGCGATTTTCAGGCAGATTGAAATTCATTGCTCATTAAGTGGGAATAAACTGTGGATGGATGGTGTGTGTGGATGGACAGGGATCTGTGGGCCGATCGCAGCCCCAGGCGCTTCACCTGTCCGGGGCCCACACTCACCTGCAGGGGGCAGCAAAAAGTTGTGTACGGTGCAAAAAAAGTTGGAATCTGATAGAAATTTTGTGATTGATGCAGATGTGCACACTTGCACAACGTTTGTTGACTTGGTTCAAATGAGTGTTTTTGGTTGGGGGGACAAACGGACTGCAGGCTTCCCTGGGAAAAAGTTGTGTTGGAAGTGTCCAAAGTTCCGCGTTCTTGCTGACATACATTTCCCCGTAGTTTGTGTATCACTGGATCAGGTAGGGACCCCTCGGGCGGGGTGGGGGGAGGGACGCGGGGCGTGGTGGGCGCCATTGATTGATTGCGGAATGTGGATGGAGAT
>JAAUXT010020930.1_pt1 | contig 37236 bp, 45 predicted proteins | sample 7278171 | NCBI WGS metagenome assembly JAAUXT01 (sample SAMN14350112, study PRJNA611818) | marine sediment metagenome | isolation source: surface marine sediment (1.8m) | place: French Polynesia: Moorea | collected 2018-08 | reverse complement strand
TGAACTTTCTTCCCCTGATTACGCAGTCTGTATGAAACCTCCACGGCTCATATTTGAATTCTACAGAGGCTACCACCAGATCTTTCATTGGACCAAGTTCAAAGCATTGGCACAACCCCATTTAATGCAGTTTTTGCCGTGATGTAAATCTCACGCTGGTGACCCGGGTGTCTGTGGACTTGCCTCAAGGTGGGTTGGCGACCAGAAAGTGGCAACCAAAAATCGTGAAAGCACTTGGCAACAGTGATCCAAGCAGAAACATTGTCCTCTTGTATGACAAATATGTGTCATTGTTGCTGCCAGATCTGAAATGTAATGTGCTGTACAAATACGAGCTTCCTCCAGGAAAGGTCACCACACACACTTGGTACCAAGACTGCCCTCTCGGGTCAATGCCATGTCAAAAGTTGTGAACACTCTCATGACAAGAGCAGGCATTCCGGGTCACTTCACTAACCATTCCCTTCGCGTGACAGCGGCGACCAGGATGTTTAACGCCAGCGTCGAAGAACAGGTCATAAAAGAGCGCACGGGTCATAAAAGTGATGCAGTATGGGTGTACAAACGGACGTCTGACAGCATCCTTGAACAGGCTGAAAAGGCAGCAATTGGGGAGAGGTCACAGTCAAAAGTACCCAAAAGGGTTGGCAAGGACAACGAGGAAGGTCTTGGTTCCATGTCAGGGAGTGCACTGTATGATATGTTTCACAAAGTTGGCAGTAAAACCATCAAGAGTGTACGTTTCGAGGTTGAGTATCACGATGATCAGACGACTGACTGAAGTTGTTGACATGTTTAATGTTGGTTTCTAGTTTGTGAAAACCGTTCTATTTGTCGACCATGTTGTGTTTGACTACCAATTTTGACATGTTGAATACATTTGGCAACTCTACTCAAGGTATTCTTGTCGATCGCACTGACAAAAGTGTGACTGAAAAGTCGCAACACGCTCCGGATAAAAGAAACGCGAAGGTCACAGCGTCCGCCGTTGTCGACGTTGAAAGCGCTTCGGCTTCCCCGTGACGCGTGGATTGTCCTTGATTGTCCCGATGAGACAAATCCCAAGAAGCACGACCATTTCCAGGTTACGGAGACGTCGGGTGTTTCGGGAACGACACGCTGCGGACGCCAGCGATCGACAGCATCTGTCGGCGCGGCGCGCGCCTCACGCACCACCTGGCGGCGGACGCGACGTGCACGCCGTCCCGCGCCGCGCTGCTCACGGGCAGACTCCCCAAGCGACTCGGTGTGGAACTTCATGGCCTTTTTCGATATCAATCGCAAACAATAATCTGAAAATGAAGCCATTACGATCGATGCTTGGGTGGACCCACACGAAAGGATTTGTGCCCCTGGTATCCTGCTTTTGGAAGACGAGCGAACGTTGCGGTCTGGTGTGTGTGTGTGTGTGTGTGTGTGTGTGTGTGTGTGTGTGTGTGTGTGTGTGTGTGTGTGTGTTGTGTGTGTGTGTGTGTGTGTGTGTGTGTCTATCAGTTGGCAGAAATCCGCTGTTCTCAAGCAAGCTCCATTGACATTTGCAAAACAGGAAAGATTCTGCCTTCGTGCTTTGACAAGAATCAAATTGCGATGTGATGCTGATGAGTCATCTGCAGAAATTTGAAAGGTTCTGCAAAGAAGTTTTGTTGGCGCAGAGATTACTTTCAGAACCTTATATACAAAATGTGTTGTTGTTGAGAACTTTGTGTTCTCTATTCAGTGTGTTCGTCTTGGTTCTGATCTCTGCAGGTTTTGCGTCGTCGTACCTCTTCCCAGTGTTCGTCTTCCTGGCGCAAAAATCCGGCCTGCCGACAAATGAGACTACTTTTGCGAGGACTTTACAGGAGAACGGCTACAAAACGGCCATGATAGGTGCGGTTGCTTCTTCCATGGGCATGTTAGATTTGTCGCACGGGAAACGAGACAATCTTGTGGATTGCAAAACGAATAATTCGAAACAATCCAGGATTGTTCAATTTCCCACAGGAAAGTGGCACCTGGGGCTGAACTGCGACACTCCCTGGGACGGATGCCATGGGCCGCTCCAACATGGTTTCGACTACTACTTCGGGCTGCCCCTGAGTAATTTCAGAAATCTTGGTGAGCTTTGGTTCCTGTTGCCGGGAGTCACCGAAATGCAATGTGAGGCTTTCTGAGAAGTAGCGAATAGTTTTCCCGTGTACAAGTACCGTTCAGTTGTTTGTATTTTCACTGTTTTTTTTGTAGGTGAAGATGGTGGAGACATGATATTTGTCATAAACCCAACTCTTATGCCTATGTTGGCTGGCTGTTTTCTCTTTGGATTGGTCTGTCTCTCTTTTCTCCGGAAATACATTGGTGAGGTTCGAGATTTGGATCTTTGAGTCCAGTGGTTGAGCGAAAAACTTTAAAAGTGCTGATTTTGTTTCACCTGCAGTTTCAATTGTTCTTCAGGTGTACTGGCTTACTTGTTGGGCTTTGGTTGCATCTTCTACTCTGCGTTCATATATCTGCGCGTGAGCAACCTGCACATCCTCAACAGCGTGCTGATGCGACAGGACGAGGTCGTGGAGCAACCCATCCGCTTCCACAACCTGCCGGAGCGGTTTGTACGCGAGGGAGAGCGCTTCCTCGAGCAGCGCGCGCAGGATGGGGCCCCGTTCCTGCTCTTCATGTCTTGGGACCAGGTGCACACGCATATGCACTCCTCCAAAAGATTCAGGGGTATGTGAAAAAGAGGACGCAAGTCTCATCTCTGTTTTCGTAGGCTGGTCAAGTTTTTCTACTTGTGAGGAAGAAACTTCGAGTTGAATTTGGCTCTGTGCACCTTTTCAGGCAAAAGTGCGCACGGGACGTACGGGGACGAGGTGGAGGAGATGGACTGGAGCAGCGGCCGCATCCTTGACAAGCTGGACGAACTCGGTCTCACGGACAACACGCTCGTCTATTTCTCGTCCGACAACGGCGGGCACCACGAGGAGTTCAACGAGGTCACCCGCCAGGTGGAGGGAGGCCACAACGGCATCTTCAGTGGTGAATGTTTCAGAACTGCTCAACACGAACCTCAAACTGTTACGGTACGTTTCCGTCAAAACGAACGTTGGTATCAAATGTTTTGCAGGTGGAAAGGCGATGGGAGGCCAGGAGGGAGGAATTCGCGTCCCCACAGCGATCATGTGGCCAGGACACATTCCCGCTGGCGTCACGATTGATGTTCCTACCTCCCAGATGGACATCTTTCCCACTTTGCTTCAAATTACAGGTTAGATCTACTCAAGAAGCAATGATTATGGCATTCATTTTTTTGATCACAGTGCGACGAGCGTCGACACTTGATCACAAGGACTTGAATATTTTCTGAAAACAAAGCACCCGACATTTCGTGTTGCACACCATGGATTCCTTCCCGAATCTTTCTAAGCTCCACCTTACTCTTGTTGGGCAGGAGCTTCCCTTCGCCGAGACCGGTTGCTGGACGGTCGGTCGCTGCTGCCGCTGCTGACGGGGCGGGAGACGCGCTCCCCGCACCGCGTCATGTTCCACTACTGCGCGCACTGGCTGCACGCCGCCAGGTTCATACCAGACACAGGTGCGAACTCACAACCAGCAGTTACCTTTCTCTGCAGGACCACGATACTCGGATGATTCAATTTCTCTCGTTTTTCAGGACCTGATGTTTACAAAGTGCATTGGTTCTGGCCCGACTGGCTGCCCGGCCAGGACAGGTGTGAAGGTTTCGCGTGTTCCTGCCAGCAACACCACCATGAGCTTCCAAAGCCGCGACTCTACAACGTCGCGCGAGATCCGAGGGAACAGCAGCCCCTGGATCTCTCCGTTCCCGAGAATGCTGCGATCCTGGAAACTGTGGAAAAACTGAAGTTTGAACATGAAGCAAATCTGGAGCAGGTGCCTGATCAATTTGGGTATTTAAATTCCGTGTATAGGCCATGGTTGCAACCGTGCTGCAACTTTCCCCATTGCAACTGCAAGGACCCTTTGGACCCTACTTCTTGATGACATGACTTTCAGGTGTATAATTTTTTATTTTTCACTGAGTTGTGGGTTTGGCCCAGCATTGACAGACTTTTGGCAAAGTAAAAATGTTGTGTTCGTTGAATGAACAGTCAAGATTTCCCCCCTTGTACGACAACCAGAATAAATATGTCAAGAAGTTCCACAAGTGTGAGTATGCTGCCTCCCAAATACAGTCCAAGGGTTCCTCCGATGTCTCCTGCAAAAAGAAAAAAACTCGTTGTGTCACAAGGATTGAGAATTTGATGGAATCGCTGCAACGTTTTTGAAAACTCAGAACAAAATCTGTACCTAAAAGAACAATCCAGTCGTCTGCAGGCTGCTGCGTTATGATAGTTGAACTCAGATCTTCGAAATACACATTCACGACAGCAATGTTTGACCTGAAAGTTGGAACGTTGTTTTGGCTTCACCTTCAACAATTGTGTAAAAAGTGTGCACACAAAATTTCTGCGTGCACTTTCGTGGACAGTAACGTTGAACGGGTCTGGGACCAATGCAAGCTTGAATCTCAACATGTCGAGGTGTTGATCTTCCTGAATTGCAAAACGTCTTCGTGCCTGACCTGTAGACGGCAGGAATGGTCTGCATCTCGTCTGCAGTCAGCCAAATTTGGAGAAGCGGGTTCGACTGGATCTCGGACTTCAGATTCTTGTACTCCTCAAAAGCCTGACCCCAAAGCTGACCGATCATCTCGATGGTGCTCGTGATCTCACTGATGAACTCTGATATTCTGAGGCTGAGATCGTCCCTCTGTCCAGGAGGACGACTGTCTGCTGCAAATCGGCCCAATGCTCGAAGGTTGGAGACTTTATCAGTGGAATCGGTCAGAAGTGCAATGAATTTGTCCATTTGGTTGTAATCTGTAAAGAAATATTTCAGAGACAGGGATAGATCGATAAAACAGCAAATTAGTGAGATTCTTACAACAAACTGTCGATCCAACCTCTGACAATGTCATTGGCGAATCTGGTGTAAATATCCTCGCCAGTGTATTCTTCACTCAGCACATAGTTGAAGAAGAAGGAGTTGTAGTAGGTGGAGTTGAGCAGCTCGATTCTCTTCAGGACTCGCTCGAGCTCCGTGCGCAGCGCTGGAGGAGCCGAGTCCGGCAGAGAGCTGAGCAGTCGGGACGCAGCCGCCCAAAGGGACGGGATGAGCTCGTTCGATACCTGATCGAGAGAGGCATTTCCCCTGTTTTAATTGTCTTGCTTCTTGTTGGAAAGTTTGCATGTCAGATTGTTTGGTGGACGAACCTGCTCAATAGGCAGAGCAAGAGTCACGAAGGCGTCGGTGTAGGAGCGGTTTGTCAGGTCCAGCAATGCCCAGTCTTGCATTCTGCGAGTCTGAAGGTGCACACAACAAGAACGAAGTCAAACGCCAAAAAGAGAGCACATCTCCTCAATATCAATGGATTTTTTCTCACGAATTGAATGATTGCCATGTGTAAACGTACCTTTTCCTGCAAAGAGATGGGGAAAAGGAAATTTAAACAAGCAAAAATATCTTCACATTGAAGGAAACTGTGAAAATAAGCAAGAAAGGATCTTTTGATCGTCCTCTGAAAATGTCGGAATTGTAGCCTTTTGGACTGAAACGTGGAATTGTCAGTGGTACGAGTTGTGGCTTGAGTCGGCAGTAAATCTGACCAGTTGGATGTCGTCCTGCCACTGCTGATCGATGACCCAGTGTCGCACGGTGTCTGTGGAGAACGGCGCGCCTGACGTCCGAACAGAAAACTTGGTTCTCTGGCAGCGTGGCTTACAGTGACCACAATAATCCGAGTAGTTGACGTGCCTCACCAGCTCATCTGCAGTTAGAGGAAAGAGGGCGGCGTTTCGATGAAAATTGAGACTGCAAATCATGGACACGCAAGCCAAACTCAAGGGAGAGTCTGTCTTCGAATCATCGAATTCATGGGAAAATGTTGTGCCCTTGGAGTAAAAAGACATTGCTCACTTTTCCAGAAGAAACTGCATTGGACCATCTCCAACAGCTCACATTTTTTGTTTTGGCCTGTCAGGGAAATCGAGAAATCAATGATTGATCAACATTTTCAACGTCCTGTGATTGGAATTTCGACATTGTTTGCAAGCTAAAGCGCGCAATATCTGATTCCTCGAAAGTACCTTCGGTAGTGTTGGGCATGTACGTCTCCAAACAGCCGCACTGATCGAAGACAAAGTCTGCGGTGCATTGCACCTGACATTCCTCCATGGTCTGGGTCTCGCTGCAGCTGGCCAGCGTATTGTACTGAAAAACACTTCGCACATTACTCAATTGTGGGCAGTCTTTTGGCAAAAACCAGTCAAGTCAAAGCAAAAAAAACCACGAAGGTCTGAGGCCAAACTATTCACCTCTTCTTTCGACAGTGCGATGTTGGTCTCGAAGCCGACGGGAATCATGATTGCGGACTCGGACATGTGAACGATCGACTCGGTCTGGTCGTGGACTCGCAGGGTGAATCCAGCCGAGGCGAAGAGGTCCGGCACTCCGCGCGTGTAGTCGTACTGCTCAGCGTTGAGCACGAAGGCCAGACCGCCTCTCGGACCTGGACGAAGAACCAGCCTCGCAGAAACAGTCAAGTCTCGCCACGAGATGAAATGGTTCTGAGGTTTTCTTTGCAAGACAAAAAAGTCACCCGCAGCGTCGGTTGATATTGCGTTTTGTGGAAGGTGATTGAACGTGTAACAATAACCAACATCCGTGTGCAACCGCTCCATTTTTATCTGGTTGCAGTTGTCGCCTTTGAACGTGCAGCTATGAATTGAGACAAAGGAGAGAAATACCTTGCAGAACTGAAACATTCGGAACAAAGTACTGTTCGTCCAACAGCTCTGAGAATGAGCTTCCGGCGGTGACCGTATGAAAAGTCGAAAAACAATCACGCAGGCAATGATCTTGCATTCTCACGTTTTCTACAGTGCAATCATTGTGATGGCATATCGAGACCAAAGAAAAGGCAACCACCTGCAAAATTAATGCGAGTTCGTGAAACACTCACCTGAGCATCATATCATGTATCTGGTGTGATGAGTAACTGAAGAAGTCGAGATAGATGTTGAGGAACTCGGTGTGATTGAGAAGTTCCGCGTATTTCTCTTTGAACACGTCAACGAAATGATCTACGATGGACTGATTGTGACGAAACGTCGATCTGAAAACAATCATGTTCTCGACACAGGAAAGCTCACACGAAAAGTGCAACCAATCTGACGATTCTGGACAACTCACCTGTCTTTGATGAGTTGGTTAAAGTCCGCGATGAAATGGTAGAGGTTCACGGCGCCAAGACCATCGTGGTACGCGAAGGGTTTTCGTCTGCTCTCGTTCTTCTTTTGGTAGCCGTACAGACCACTCAGCCTGAGATGAAACAACCACATCAGCTCTCTTTGTTCCACTGGCGGATGCCAATCGTACTTGGCAGGAACTTTGTTCGCGTTACAAGAAACGAACTCAGACTCAAGGAACCAGCTCTGGACCCGCAGACCACACCTGAAACCCTTCCCAAACCTTGGGAACCAGACCCGAACCTGGACACAGACATGCACCACGTCACTAGACTTGCACAACGAGAGTGGTCAACCAGACTGACGCAACAGACAAGAGATACCGTACTTGTGTAACCCGACTGGTGCAACCAGACCAGCACGAGCAGACCTGTCTCTCTGGTTGTGCCAATCTTGTTGCATCAAACAGCCTGCACTGAACAATATCCTGTCCCGTGGGCCTGGGTCCAGTTCTACAGGTCTGGGTCCAGGTCGGGTTGTGCAAGTCCAGGTCTCATTCCATGGGTCTGGGTACCAGGCAACTAGAGAAGAGCAGTTGGACAACCAGACCAGGGTAATCAGGCCCAAGTGATCAAACTGAAGCAACCAGACCAGTGTAACTTCTGCAACCAGACCCATGTCTGGACATGCTACCTGGTGGCCTGGTCCATGAGGATGGGTCTGGTTCTTCGGGTGCACGTCTTGTTCCGTGGATCTGGGTCTGGTTCCGTAAAAGTCTGAGTTCAGTGACAATCGGGCCAGTTCAACCTGACACATGCAACTGGGTCAGCGAAACATTTGTCCTTTCTCAGGGCAATCCTGTTTTGAAATATTGTCATGCGGTGCGTGTGGGTCACTGTTCAAGTGAAACGGTTGCAGGTACTCTGTCTCCAAAGAAGTCAACCAAAATAAATGAGGTTCTTTTTCGTTGAAAAACTTCAATGTTCTATCCAAGTTGCCCCTGTCTTTCTTGCTCTGTTTGGGAGACACTTGTTGCATGTGCCTGAAGTGGGTGTTTCGTGCTCACCTCATTGGGTTCATGTTACAGGTGGTGAGCGCTGGAAACTTCAGGCTGTCCGCGATGTCCACCTCAATGTTGACAGACTTGGGATTGGTCAAGTAAGCTTCAATTCGAGACACCATGTTGAACAGGAACCAGGTCAGCATGCCGAGGAGAGCCACACACCAGAGCAGCCTGGAAAAAGAACAAAACTCGTTATAGATTCAGTGTTTCCAACGAGAGGATCTTTCAGGTGCAGCACCAGCCAAGGCAGCTGTGTAAACTTCGTCCGACGCACGCCACCAAAGCTGAACTGAACACTTGACATCTGCAGTGCATGTGCAACAAAGAGACGTGCGCCTGTGCTTGTTGGCTCTCATTTGCAGTGCTGGGGAATCATGAAAACTTCACGTTGTGTCCACACAAGATACGTTCAATCTGGTTGTTGAACAGGAAAAACGTCATTGTCTGACAACGACTTTGGCTGCACTTTGTGCACCATCAGATAAGTTTTCGACCTGCAGGCACACCCGTTCTGCTGCAAGTTGTTTGCTGCAGTTCATTGCCCAGTTCAAAAATTCCAAAGCACTGTTTTTCTCCTTCACAAAAAAATTTCCAATTTCTGCCACGGTCATTTTTCGAAACAGGAGTTCTTTCATGAGAATCTAGCCCGCCTACTCAGGTGGTGTTGAGCTTTATCAAGAGAAACAACACGTAGAACTGAACACATTTTGCTCCCCCCCCCCCACTCTGTGGCCAAAGAAAAGAACGTTTCTATTTGAAAGCAATGCTTCGGCCAAATGCAAGGACAACTATCCCGTGATGGAGTTGACTCCTTCGTGAAGATTGTTCTTTTCGTGTTTCCGTCCTGTAAGTTCAAGGATTCTGCTGGTGAAAGACCGGCTGAAGATGGCGTCACACATTTACGTGTCTTTTTCATGGAAGCCAAACACAGACAACGACAGATAGGGATTCATCGTTGCTTAAATCAGTGTTGATGCATCTGTACATAGCTGTCTGGCATGTCAGGACAAACAACGGACGTGAATTTCAGTCGTAGCATCATCAGTCGGTCTGCGTATTGTCATTAGGAGGCATCACTCTTCCATTGGGAATCCCATTACAGAAATTACTCACTTCGATCGACACAGGTACGCCATGGTGGCTTCAATTCGAGGGAAATTTGGATTTATTGATTGCATGCCCTTTGCAATCGTTACTTCTCAGCACGCTCGGTAATCCCCTTTCCTGAACATTGCATTTATATTCTGTCTGATTCAACCGAAGAAGTCACAAAATGTGCAACCCCATGGAGATCCTATTTGTGCTCAGTTTGGACCCGAACAAAAACCAAGAGAAATTGTGCCAAAGGAGGACTCCACGTCTGTCTGATGACACGTGCCTCGCCCGTGACAAATCCTTGCAAATCTCCCGAATGAAATGCAAGACACGATGGTCATAGAGACGCACCTCCTCCAGATGGACGTCACTCCGAGAACGTGTTTGACGCCGGAGATGCCCAGGTTGCTGGAGGTGCACTCCCGCAGGTTGTGGTAACGTGTCCGGCTCCCCGATGCTGCTCCAGACTGCGGCAACACCGCCCCAGACTGCAAAACAATGCCGACATTCGCTTTTCGCTTTGCGCAAGTATAACGCGCAACTGTTGAAAAAACGCAGGAATTCACGAAGAAAAGAACGTCTTACAAGATGCGCAGGAGCAACCTTCTCGGCTGTCATCGTGTCGCTGAAGGCTCCGTTCTCTGCTGCGTATTTTGATTCAGACATATTTATTTCATTTGTCCTCAGTCCTTTGTAAATTCCCTCTTCAAATTTGACTACCTGTCACTGAGTAAATCTCCAACTCTGGGATCAGAACTTTGAGAACACGAATGAAGCTGTAAAGCTGAACAATATATCCATCCAGGGAGTGTACACATTCTGCAAATGCAGTCATTATTTGGTAAATATTGAGCTCTTGCGTGTCATTCAATTTGTTCCTGTTCCGCGGTACAGTCAGATTGACGAAAAAGCAAAGGTCTCCATGGATACACGTTTATATCACTTCGCCCGAACCACCCTGCAAAGTTCACCGTTTCGACCAAATGGTTCGGCAAAAGAATCGACAGCGAGACTGTGTGCTCAACACAACTCTATTTTAAAATGTGCCAACAACCATTCTCTGTGTAAACTCAAGAAACTGGTTTCTTTGCACAAGCATCAGCAATCAAACGTTTTGTTGGTGCAGATGGCTTAAAGAGCTTTTCGTTTGATCGAAGCACCCAAGAATGGGCTGCAACGATACGCTCAGCGCACGTCAGGCTCCCAGCAGGGTTCACTGAGATGGTTGCAATATATCGGTTCAATTGACATCTACGAGCACCATTGTCGAGAGCAGCAAAATGTCAACTGCTGCAGGTGAAATCCACAATGAAGTTACAAAGGCGGGTTCTCATGCAGGTTAAAAGCCGCAGACATCAATTGACGTGACTCCGAACACGGTGTCCTTGTATTCCTGTGGGTTTCCGTTCAGGTGCATCCGCTGCAAATCGAACGACTTGCTCAAACCAAACTTGTCAATCATTTTTGGCACAGCCTCGTTGGGAGACCTGAAATGATACAAAACCTCGTTCTCTGTTTGGAACTTTCACAACCTGGAGGAAAGTGTTGTGTCTCACGTTCTGGAGAAGGCCAAGCTGTTGCTTTGGAGGCAAAACGAGACCTTTATGTTCTGTCAAGATTTGAAACTCGTCTGCGTGCGGGAGAAAGCAGATCTTGTGACAGTTTCTGGGCACACAAGGAGAACACACCAACAATAGATGTTGATGGTTTTCCCGAGAACATCCCGACAGGATCTGCTCAACAGCGTCTCTGCAATGTCTGGAGACTCCGCGTAGAGGGGTCCAATCTGATGTTCATTTGGGGTCATGGCTCCTCTTCGGCAGCACAACCCTAAAAGATATGAGCCCACAAAATAATTTTGCTTGTGACAGTTTCAGCTTTGCAAGACCATTAACGTCAATTCTTTGCATCCTCAGGATATCATTCAAATTTGAAAATGAAAGTGGATCTTCTCAGATCGTCCTGACCCGAGTTTGACCATAAATGGAATCTGACTCCAACTCAAGCTGTCACGCAACACACAACAGTTTGCACCTTGCGATCACACAACTGAGTGGCGATTTTAAATTGTTGAGGGGTCAGGAGGCCCAATCCCCAGAACCGTGGCAGGTGTTGAAAGTGCGCCAAGAAAATATATTCTCCAAACACGGAGGCAACTTTGCGTCAATCCCTGGTCACCGTCTAAATTTGGGAGATTGTATAACAATCACACACCAGTTATGTTCCCTTCTACGTCCAAGGCGACATAGGTGGCTCCTCCAGGTAAATACACCCACTTGCGCATGAAAGACTTGCGCATTGGAGAATCCGCGCAGACGAAGTGCTTGCTGTCGAACCGCATGATGTCGTCAAAGGATACTTCACTTGCCTGAGAAGAACAAACCACGAACAAATGCATGAAGATGCGGTTCAAACACCATGTGCACCAACTTCGAACATTCTTTCAGTGAACAGTATTGTTTGAGGTGCAACACAGCCGGACTCACGGGGACTATTTTGGCGTCACAGGATATCCCAGCTGGTTCCTTGGCGGGACCCACGTATCTGGTGGTCAAAAATGCAGATGTGTACCCGAACTTTGTCCTGTTCTTCTCGACCACATTGCCGTCAAAAACGGCATCAATGCAGAGAACGCCATTTCCCACGTGCTCCAAGGCAACCTGAGCTCAAGACACAGGAGAAGCACGAGTCATCCACATCAGTCTCGTGCTGAAATTTGGATAGAGCCGAGTCATCCAACATCTACCTCATCCCGAAGTCGAGTCCCGTATCCTTTCCCCCTGTGTCTCTCATCAACGTAGTAGTACGAGCCGAAGTAGATGCCACTGCCCCAGGGAATGCGAATTGCTGACGCGACAACCTCACCGTCCTTCTCACCTGCACATGCATCAATTGAGAGCAAGTCATTCACGAACACAAAGCAAAGAGCTATTTTGTTTGCCAGGCTGTGCTTCAGACTGACCGATATAGAATCCCGGTCCTGTTGGAAACACTTCCAAACAGGTGTCCAGCTCTTCCTGACTGACAGCTCCCAACCCCAAATACCTGAAACAAAACGTCCTCCCCTGAGAGTCAGGAAGAGGAGATGCACATCCACACCAAACATGTTGATGTTGTGGCTGTTCTCGTGACAAAGCGCAGCAAAACAACGTACGTACCACTGTTGCACGATTCTCGCATCGCCCAGGGTCATGCTCCGGACGAGGTATCCGTCGTCGTACTTCCGCCAAATTATCACTGCCTTCGCATCTGCAGTTGCAGTGGGTTCAAAGCAATAGATTTGGCTTTGATATCACTGAACTGGTCACAGCTGAGTTTGCAATGGCTTGCTGCAGTTATACTGTTGGACAGGAAGACAGAGAATCCAGATTTTGGCGTGGTTGCGTTCTTTGTGGGATGGCCTCCAATTTTGACAAAAATGAATGTGTTGACACTCCTTGATGCGAACCACCCGTAAGTGCAGTGTCCTCGAACGCGTGCACGATTGCAGAGGAAAGTTCTGCTGACACAGGGCGACAGCCCCCATGGTGCACAGTGGAAAATCACTTCTTCGTGAACTTTGGGACTCGACAGCTTACCTTCATCCATTTTTGCAGCAAACAAATAAATCAGAAGTCCCGAACGACTGTGCGAGCATGTGTGCCAACTGTACGACTGCTGTTTGATTTTTGTCCATGCACAACTTCCACGTTTTGCATGATAGGACCCGGTAACTTGATAAAAAAAATTGGAACACAATTCGTTGACTGTGTTTGGGATCGTGCTCCAGTTTTTGCACGAACACGTTTGTGCACATTGCTGCGTTTGTATTCATGCAGCTTGTCGGAGGAAGATCTCTTTCAACAGTAACGAGCAGCCAACAAAGATACCAAAACAATCACACTCACTGCAGCAGTAGACAAAATGTGTGACATTTTGAACATGTCAATAATGTGAACATCTGCACTGCATGTGATCTACGAGTACAACAACAAAACACAAAACAGCCCGAACTGCAGAAGCTGAGCACGAATGATGGGTTTCTGCCGAGCCAAATTTCAATGGTGCGTATTTTGGTACGGCAACGATGATCGCACGCGCTCGTACAATGTAGAAACATCAAATATCTTTGTCGTTCTCCAAAGAAATCTTGCAATGGACCGTGTACAAACAGGTAGCCAATTTTGATTTTTCTCAAACATGAACTGCATGCACACATCAAATGCTCAGTGTTCTTGTCAGAACAAGAATGCAGACACATGCAGGCGCATCAGAAGACGGGTAGGCCCAGGACAGGACCTGGACAGCATCATGTCCAACCCAGGTTACAATGTCATGAGCTGAAGCTGAGCTGAGCTGAAACACAGGCTGGCTCCTTCGGACGCGCCTCTGTCAAAATACGAGTACAGGTCACGCAGGGCAGAAGAGACAGAATCCATTTGGGATTGAGTCTGGGATCACAAGGGTTTTTGTTCTGGGGTTGCTGCCATGGAGCATGTGGGCTCCTTACCTGTGCTGCACATCTATCTTGCCCAGACCCTTGGGTCCCCCTGTGTGGTGTTTGCTCCTTTCATCCCTTTTCATCCATTTTCCATTTTCTCGCCCTGGAGATTCCAGGGAAGAACTCCACAAAGATGTCGAAGTCCTGTCAGGCGTGGTCAAGGCACAAAAAAACCAAAGCAGCTTCAACCCTAGCACTCAACCTTGAAGTTCTGCCCTATGCAGGGACCGGCAGGGATGAAATTGAAATTTCTCTTGTCACTGGAGATGAGGAGGAGGAGGAGGAGGAGGAGGAGGAGGAGGAGGAGGAGGAGGAGGAGGAGGAAGAGGAGGAGGAGGAGGAGACGACTGTTTATCTCAAGATGAGCAGAAACAATCCGTTTTTGGAACACCGGAAAACTTGACATCAAATCAATCGAGGATCTGAAATTTGACGAACTATTTACTGAAAGGTTCTTTGTGAGAACAAAACGGTTGCATTTATGGGAGTCGCAAATGACCTCTGGGACACACAAGAGATGTTTGTACGAGTATCAAACCTACCTGAATTGTCAGAACATTGAAAAACGTACGAGGGAGGTCCAGGAATATGCGGTTTCTGTCCACTTTTTGGGTATCCTGGCATGTCCGAAAATGGTTTGAATACCCTGATCGGAGAGTGGCCAAGGGGCTTGTTGTCTGGCATGTGAGTAACATGTGTCTGGCGACATGTGATGCCAGAAATTGGTCACTGAAGTTGAGTTGGTGCACAGTGATCAGCGAAGAGTGTGTTCTTCCGACAGCAGCCATGGCTTTGCCTTCAATTTGTCTGTTTCTGTGGATCATTTTTATGCCTCCTCGAGTGTCAATGGATGCTAAAGTGGAGCAAAGGACTGTGTTACGTTTCCTTACCCAGTCAGGCAACACACCCATTCAATGCTGGAGAGAGATGAGAGGTGTGTTTGGAACAGAAACAATGTCCAAGACCAGGGTGCGAGTTTGGCACAAAAGGTTTTCTGAAGGACGAGACAACTTCAAGGATGACAAACACACTGGATGCCCAAAGACTTCACGCACTGCTGACAACATTGAGAGGGTCCGGACATGCCTGCAGCAAGATCAAGGTGTCACTGTCCGGCAACTGGCTGAGGAAACCAACCTCTCCAAATCTTCTGTCCACTCCATTCTCAAGAAGGACCTTGGATTGTCCAAGTTGGCACCAAAGCTGGTTCCCAAAGTGCTAACCCAGGAGCAGAAGGACTTCAGGGTACATTTGTGTCGTGAAAATTTAGAGTTGCTCAATCAAAAACCGGATCTAATGGACTTTGTGGTGACAGGAGACAAATCTTGGATTTCCATTCTTGAAGTTGAGACAAAACAGGCCAGTTCTGTTTGGATTCCTAAAGGATCTAATGCTCCGAGACCATCCAAGGCACGTCGGCAGCGCGCAGACAGAAAAGCAATGTTGACAGCTTTTTTTGACAAGAAGGGTGTGGTTTTAGCAGAGTTCTTACCCCCGGGCCAAACTGTCGACATGGACCAGTATTGTGAGACACTCAAAAGGCTCAAAGAATCAATCTGCAAGAAGAGGCCTCATCTGTGGAGCAAGGGGCGGGGCAGGAGACAAGGGCCACGCCCTTTCATCATTCATCACAATAACGCCTCGAGCCATACAGCTGCACCGACGATCGCCTTCTTTGGGGAGAATGACATTGACCTCCTGGCTCATCCCCCCTACTCTCCTGACCTTGCCCCTTGCGACTTCTTTTTGTTTCCAAGGCTTAAGAATGAACTCAGAGGCATCCAGCACAGAAATCTAGATCACATGAAGGAAGCTGTCAAGAGGGTCCTGCGGACAATTCCTGCTGAAGATTTTGAGAGGGCACTAATGTCCATGCCCATCAGGTGGATGAAATGTGTTGCCGTGGGGGGGAGTATTTTGAGGGTCGTCATTTGTCAGTTGACCCAGCAGAACATGGACTGGAGATTGTGTTTGGTGAGGAAACTGAGGAAGAAACCTCTTCCAGTGAAGCTGAGGAGGAGCCTGACTTGGACAATTCAGGAGACAATTGAACCCATTTCTTTGTCCACCATTTGCGAGACTTTTGTTACTCTTTAGCATGGATTTAAAGTTTTAACATTCGTTGCATTTGCACATTTTATTGTTTCATGCATGCCTTTACAGGTTGTCATTGTCCAATAAATTCAGCTTCTTGTTGGGACCGCAAAAAACCCTCTCTTTTTGGACAGAAACCGCATATTCCTGGACCTCCCTCGTATCTATGGTCACCAGGCACAAACTAATGGAGTCATGACATGTCAACATTTCGTCCTCAAATTGACCCAGATCGGCCGAAGAACTAGAGTTCTTTGCAGTGTGCAGGAAACGTCCTCACCTGGGCGGATCCAAATTTGGTTGGAAGGCAGCCCCCAAAACGGCCTCATTCCAGCTGTGAAAAAGTCAACAAAAAGATCTGATGGTTCGGGGAGCAATTATCTGTCAGCCATGGAGAAGAGAGGATTCCCTGTGTTTGTGCCTGAGACATTCACGCAACAAGAACCACGGTGTCCTCAGATCTGATGGGTGTGACATTGTCTCTAGCGAGTGGGACGAATCCTGCGATCTCGGAGACGCAGCACCGCAGAGCCCGCCTCGCGACCCAGGAGCAGCAGCTGACGCCGGAAGCTGGGAGCGAGCAGCACGTACAGCAGGAAGTTGACGGCGCTGTTGGTCAGGTTGAGGTTGACAAGCAGCGCCCACGTGACGCGCCTGCGCGCAGACTCGAGCCGCGAGTAGCGCCGGTCCACGAAGTTCTCTTGAATCACCCTGCGGAAGCACAAACCAACTCCTGTTATACACGGTGGAACAGAATAAAAATAAGGAACAGAGCAATTTTGGAACAAGTCACGCCAGTGTGACAATTTTCCTTGGTCGGCATGAGCATTGAGTTGCATGGGAAGAATCTGCTCACCTGTCCACTGTGATCGGGCCGTTCGTGAGAACGAACGCGAGGCACACGGACAGCAGTGTCAGGGTGATGCTCGTCATTCTGCCTCCGTCTCCGTCGCTTTTCTTCAGGTTCCTGCTCCTCACCGCTCGGTTGTGGAGGAGCTTGGCGATGATTGCGATGCTGGTCGCGATCATTGTTGTCAGAGGAATGATAGAATACACGGTGAGGTTGATCCACGGCCAGTACACAGACAAGAAAGTGGAGTATTTCTCCACAGTGCCGCAGAACAAACGCCGAGACACAAGCTTGAGGTCGTAGGTCCACAGGTGGTGCAGGTTGAGCAGTCCCAACGCAAAGCCGACCGACAACACGATGAGAATGACTCTTCTGCGGGTCGTCCACGTCCTGCTGCGAATCGGAAAGAAGATGGCGGCGAATCTCTCGACTGACAGAAGCATGATCATCCAGGCTGCATAGGTGCCGTTCCAAAATATGAAGAATCTGAAAAGAATTGCACTTGTTTTCTTCGCGGGAAATGTTAAGTCTTGTTTGTCTTCGCGTGGAGGGTGAAAGGAAAGAATCATTGGCACCACCAGAAAGAAAAAACATGCGTGCATGTTTGAGAAAGAGCAAGGTGAACAAACTTTGACACAGTAAAACATGCCACTTCATTGATTGTCCTTCGTTAAAAATCTCAATGGAAAGGAAACCGCGAAGACCAGGCATCGGGAGTACCAAGTCTCAAACAACATTGTTTACTTGTGCATTTTGCAGGCTGTCCTGGACACGGTTCTCATGTCGACTTCGTATCCGTAGCGGAGCCACTGGCGCATCAGGTCGGTCCACAGCACCAACTGGTCGATGACGGCGAGTACGATGAGCAGGAAGCTCGTCGTGGAGTCGCGCAGCGCGCGCCGACTCATCACCGCGACACACAGCGCGTTCCCGACCGTTCCGATCGCTGCAAAGACGCAAGAGACGGCCGGAGCCAGAGGACACGACTCACACCCATCAAACGCAAGACGGCCTTCAGCCAAAAGCTATTCAAACCAGACCCAACAGCAAGAAAATTATCATTCAAGCGCCCCTGGTGGTGCACTGCCCATTCGACAGTGACAAATGCTCGTTTGTAAGCTGCTGGTGGCAGATTATTTCACTTCATCTGCTTTTGCTGGTTCATGTAATTTAGAGTCCTGGTTCCTGGTTCTGGTTCCAAGATAGGGCATTGATTCGTGGTGTTCTGTGTTCTATTGTGGGGCAAATTGGGCAACTGAGAGTGAACAAGCATTTCAATTCGGTGTTGACAATCACAGGGAAGTTTGAACACTTACAAATTGCTACATATTCAAGGAAATTTTAAGTACGCAAGGCGTACACCAAACATAGACACGCCTGCAATGAAAATTGGCGAGCAAGCCAGAGAACCTCCAGGTGACAGGGAAAATGTAAAAACGAAAAGGAGAAGTCAGTCACTTGCGTACATGCAGGAGTACGTTCGTTGCCCGTCGTGTGCTGAGACACGAGTCAAATAATTCAGATTTGAAGAGTGAATGACACATGCAGACTGTAGAATTCCCAACTCCAGTCAGAAATGGAATTCCTACACAAAGGTTAAAAGTAAATGACTCTTTCTGGTCATTTTACTCACCCAAGGTGATCGGAGACCATATTCTCCAGATGATCGTGGCCCAGTCGTGATACCTTTGGATCTCAGCATCCAGAAGTTCATCTTCTTCAGTCAGGCGTGCATTGCTGTGATTGATCCCACTCTCGCTGGTCAGGTTCCACCCCGCCGTAACATTCAGGGACCAAGCGCTCATGTCATTTGGTGTTCGCTGTGATCCTGATCAAGGAATACGAGTTCGATGATGACAGTTTCTGGCTTCTGAAACCATGCAGGATGATCACAGCCAGGAGCAAGCCCTGCAAGATTTGTACGAGTAGTTTGCTCGATTTTCACGTCCCTCCTATCTGTGTACGACAGAGTCTAGCCAGCTGAACATTTGTGAACCGAACATTGTTCAGGCTCATTCTTTCACCAATCTGTCTTAGTGATGCGTTGCGCAAAACTCCCTCAAAGCTGAAGACCACTATCCTCACAAAGTTCTTCCATCAATTGTTGAGTGCTCAAGAACGCAGATTCAGTTTGCGCCACGGGAGATTCAAAATCTCAACCAAAGAAGTTTACGATTTCTGCTGCAGGTTGTGTGAATCTTTCAGTTTTGAATGCGAAATCCTGCATCTATCGTGCTCACACCTGCAAAACGACAAGTTTTCCACTCACACTTGTTTACGAGTACGAGATCAACAAAATTCAAAAATTATTATTGCTTTGTTGTGCCTCGAACAAAACAAAAATGGAGTGACAACAATCGTGCTTTGGATCCACGGTCTTTCTGACAAAACTATAGATGTGAGTCACAAGTGACAAGGTCTTTCATCGTTCAGACCGTTTTGTGCATCAATCCACAAACCAACAGAGGCATCATGTACGCACACTCGACCATGGCGGATGCAACAGCTCTCAGCCTGAAGTCATCCCTTTTTGTGCAGGCAGGGCTTTTCCTTTTCCCTGGAACAGTTCAGACGTGGTCTTCCCTTGGATGCAACCTCATTGAGGTTCTCCAAGCTCGGTCTTAGGATGCAGAGAGATACGCACGTACAACATTTTCGAGACGCAAATGACAACCAGTTTGCATCCAAAGGCTACCCTTCATTCAGTCGGAGAACAGAACTTTGTGTCGTGTTTGGAATGTCTCAGAACACGCAAACGAAAGCAGGAGAAGCTGCCCTGATTGAGCAACACATATGGGTTTGCAGTTCCCTGGAAACTGCCACGCACAGAAAAGAGTCAAAATCCTGTCAGAAACATTCTACCGGTAGACTACAAATACGGCAAACTGACACTTCTATTCGGTGCAAATGTTTTAATTTGAACCAAAGCACCCTGCCAATTGTTCTTTGAAACTCTGTCCAAATGGCTTCGTCAGCCAGACGAATTAGCTAATGCTCATGTTGATGTGCAACTGCGAGACTTTCATGACAGAAAACTTTTGTTCCTTTGCGAACTGCAAGCAACAAGTTTCTCATTGCATGCCTTTCTGTTTCAGAAACTTTGTTCCACGTTGTGTTATTTTGACAGTTGGATCAAAGCATCTGAGACAAATGTTCAACAAACTCATTTGCGAGAGAGCGGCTTTCTGAAAGGTTAGAAACTTCCTTTGATGCCTTTTCGTTTGTTTCGAGCAAGTTTGCAACACAGCCAATGTCAAAATCCTGTTCTCAGGCTTACTCTGCAGCGGATTCCATGCAAGCATGCAAACGACGCAACGAACCTGCTATGTACTTCAGGAAATTCTGGATCGTGATGACACAACCTCACCTGTATCTCTCAAAGTCCACACCTTGAGAGAACCACTTGGGACTCAGACCTCAACAAATCGATGCACCACCCCCATCCTGCCTGGGGTAGAACCAAGATGGGGTTGAGGTTTGGGTGATTGCTGGGTCATTTTTTGCTGAGGTTTCATTGGACCCAGGAAGGCAACTAATCTTTACTCTGTAAAAAGTCTTCCTGATGACGGATCTGCGTGTAAACTGCGATGTCCGCCTGAGCGTGGAAGAACCTAGTCATAAAAACTGTGCATCTTTGAATTTGCATGCGTACAATTGCACGCACAAAATGCAAACACAGAGGCCAGCAGGTTTGTCTGAAACTGAATTTTTGAAATTTACAGCAATATCAACATTTCTGCTTCTCCATATTGCTGTCTGTTGCTCTCAACATTGCTGTCTGTCTCAATGTTGCCATCTGTTGGTCTCGACATTGCTTTCTCTGACAGCAATACGAGTACTGAGATGATATCGATATTGCCACTTCAGACATTCAGACTCAGACAAGTTCGCCAAACTCGCAAAGACATGCATCGTTCGCAAGAGATGCCTGCCGAAAGGAAACCGTGTATTCAAATCGGACCTTGACGTGAACATCAAATCTATTGCGTCCGATGAAGAATTTGGTTCTCAAAATTCAGTGTTTCAGGCTTGAATCGAACATGAAAACCCTGCTTTGTGGATTCTTTTCAACGATTATTCGGAAAGTGGCGTTTCCATTTCGACGATCTTTGTTCAAAAGGCACACCGAACTGTGAAGAATTGCAAAAGATTGTCTCAATTTTATTCACATGATTTTTTGAAGAACAAGTATTTTGCAACAACACAGCTTGTGCAGCGCCAGTCGGGCCCATGCAGTGCACGACGGAGTCCCGAACAAACCACGAACTTGCGAGTACGAGGCCAAGACACTTTCTCTCGAGAATGTAAACTTTCATGACGTTTCGCTACCGACAGGCAAGAGAAACAACGGAACATGGAAGGTGTGGAACAACAAAACGAAGTGAAATTTGGATGTCGTGCGATACGTATGATGCCGTTCTTCCTGAGAGCGTAGAACTGTCGGAAGTTTTTTTTTGGAGAAAGTTGAATCACATCAAGATACGTTGGGTTCTGTAGCTTGACTGTTAGGGCTCAAGAAAGTCATGTACGAGGCATGTTTTTTATCTTCCCGTTGTTTCGCCGATGGAGTCGGAAATTCTGCACCGATTTTGTTTGCAATTTTACATCACCTTACCCATCATCTTTACCTTCCTCACAGGCCTTGCAAAGGTCACAGAGTGCACACACAAATGAGACACTGGCATCACAAATGATGTCACCACTCACAACATGGCGATTCCAGCTGTGTGACTTCTCAGATTTAGACCATGTTTGTCTGTGGTAGCAATACATTTGAAGAATCTCAAGTGGAAGTGGACCATTTTGTGGTTGAAAAACTCTCAGAAGTAGAGGAAAACTGAAAGGACACACCCACATTCAGACAAGAAACTGTGAAATTTGATTCGCCAAACTACCTTGTTGAACCATTTTATAACTATTTTTTTGTGCATGAGAAATAACTTTGGGCAGGTTGAGCTTGTTCTTGTTGGTAGCATTGGCATGTTTGTTGGCATCATTAAAAGTTTTGCAAAAAACCATGGCAAATTCGTGACTCCATTGGCGAAACAACGGGAAGATAAAAAACATGCCTCGTAGGTGACTCTGCAAAACATTGGTCGTGACTGTTACAGACATTGGAGTTTCTCAGCGGGGCCTTGACAGTTTGGCCATCATGTCGGTCGGTCAACGCAGAAATCAACCATCAAAAGTGCTCCCCTGTTTGATTGACAGTTTTCACGCCACGGCACACTTTTTGTTGAAAAACAAACTTATCAGCAGCATCTCAGCCCATGTTGGATCTTTGCCCTTGGTGAATGTCATCTGACAAATGCACGAAGGATGAACCAACATTGGCCTCACTGCTGTACTCTGCTTCTCAAAACCAAGTTTCATGACAATTGTCAACTCTTCTGAATCTACGTTTGCGGAAACAAAAAACGCTCCGATCGGAAAATCGTGGTCTGATGTAACAAGTGCCCTTCAAAACAACTTCACTCGAAGTACAATGCGGCAGTTACAAACTATTTTCGTCAAAATGAACCTTCATGATCTACAAGAAGTGTCAGTCTCAGTCAAACCAACATTTTTCGTCAAACAGAAAGATTTGTTCTGAACCACAACTGTCTGAACGCCCCACTGCTGCAGGAAGCTGCCAGACGTTTGACTGTCAACTGCCAGGTGGATGACTGAACTCGGATTGTGATCACAAAAAGTGTTCAAATTCTCCCTGCGACTGTAAATTGTACGAACAAGAATAGAGACTTTGACAAAGGCAAAATGAACTCTTCGAGTAAAACTGTGACTCTTGACTAGTTCTGTGCGACGCGAAGCAAATTCTGCTAAAGTATCACCGTTGAGCGGATTGCTCGTGCAGGTCGAACGAAGCGCTCGTAGGCTGGAGGCGGCTGCAAGACACAAACACACCCAACAACGTCAAGGACTTGGATACAAAAGGACCAGTTTTCGTCGTGCTCTACAAAGGCGCTCTCGCGCCACGCGATGATTCGGCAACGCATTTTTGCCCGCAAGTTTTCATTTCAGCAACAAATCCTGCCAGACGAACAAGAGATAACAGATCAGAGCTCCAGTGACCCCGTGATAACAAGCGACATTTACCGGTTGGCATGGATGCAGTGGGCGGGGGTCGGACCAACCCAGTTGCAATACACACACACACACACACACACACACACACACAAACACACTCACACACACACACACACTCAGAACACCGTCGTCGTGGTTGCATAAAGCGCGCAATCGAACGATCGGGATCGCGTGCTTGAAATCAATACTCGCTGAGACGTACCGGTCTTTCGATGTCATGACAAAAGACGATGCGCCAGTGAAACTCACCTCAGCCGGAAGTTGCGCCGGTGGACTCGACGCGACTGTCTCTTCGTACGTGGGCGGCGGCTGAGACAGACCTGGGGCCGCAGAGGCGTCCTGCTCACTGTAGGCAGGCGGCTGTGGCAGCACATTGCTCGCCACCAGGTAGCGAGTGCGGCTGCGTCTGCGACCGCTTCGAACCACAGTTCTCGTCGTGACCGGGATCACAGACACCACAGACGTGTTCACCTGGTGACTCACTCTTGCTGCTTCCACTGAAAATGTTAACAGGCGGCTGGAACAAGTGTAGCAGAGTATTCAATGTGCAACGTGACATGTCCGGTGTGCCGACATTCAGAGACGTGATTCCTCGAGACACGTATCCCAGGAAAGATACGCCTGCCTGATTCAGTTGATTTGGGAAAACTGCAGTTTTGGATGTGATCTGCCAGAACAAGGGCTTGAGAGTCAATCAAAAGGAAGAAATCAAATCCCATGCGACTGCTATAAGATGACTGTCACAAGATTCTCCATCCAGGGATGTGCACGTGGAGTCTTGTTTTCGCTTTGCAGTGTCACGGTGTGGAGACACATCTTTCGACATATCGTTTCTTTGGGTTCATGACCAGTGTCAACTGAGGATATTCTCATCCACGTCTTGATGTTTATACTCAGTAACACAAAGGCAAACCCGAGGCCACTCACAACCCCACCCATCCAAAAAACGACACAAACCCAGCAGTGCCCAAATGAAACAGTGGAATCTTAGTCTTTCAATGTGTTTCAGGTACCTGAAGCTGGTTCGTCAGGAGTGTCGCTTTGTGTGCATCTTCTGCACAAAGAGCACTTGCTGAGATAATGTGTGAAGGCAGAGTCTTTCCATAAATTGGTCCACAGTTCTCTGCAGCAAGTTCTGCAAAACCAAAATACCATCTGGGTGTCAGGGAAGAGGACATTTTGGGATTTTCTTCCTTCTGCTTCGGTGAAATTTCCCAACAAAGCTTGGCATCACTTTGCACGAACCTGGAACATTCGCAGTCATCACACCCTCGACCCAACCGTCTTCTGTTTCTCAGCATGTCCCGCATTATGAACAAAATTGTGGCAGCACCAAGCATGAGAATTAACACTCTCCAAGCATCCCACCTTTCTCCGCCTGAAAAATACAAATCAGGCGTGCAGCTGTCCGAGTGAACGAACATGACGGTGGCAACTAATCAACTGATAACGAGAACTTCAGCACAGATGCTTTGCAAGACACTGTGCCCATCTCTGAGGCTTCATCCCGGCGGTTGTGTGGTGCCTTGTTTCGTGGATCCCTGCCCCATATGTTGCATTCACTCACCATATCGACAACCAATCTCATCTGTGTAATCTCCGCAATCGTTGAACAAGTCACAACGGTCGCGGGCTTTGCTGAAGCATTTGTTTGTTCGAAGGCAGTGGCAGTCTGAGCAATCGTACCGCAGTTTGTACACGTCACAGCTTCCGTCTGAAGAATCGAATGACGGAGTAAAAATACATTCAATCGTGCAAACTGCACAAAACTAGTTGTCAGAATATTTTCCAAACAACCAACCTTCTTCCTCCGTCTCCCAGTACAAAAGACACTTGGAAGTTGACTTCGCCGCCGTTTTGAACGGGCACAAACCGGTCGAGGTGAATAGCGGAAGCTTTATCACCGACAACACTGTCCAAGAAATAAGTTGGAGCAAAGACAAAGGAACTCGAGGGGAAGAAAGGACGACAGTGATGTCAAACGTGTCATGAAACGTACGTGATGTCCAGGAACTGTAAATGTCGGAGAACGCGAGGTAAACGAAGTCGTCGTCTGACATCTGGCCATCGAGACTTATGTAGAAGTTTCGGCTCTTCAGCTCAAAAGGAGAGTCCAGATCCCTCCCGACCAGAATTTGAAGTTCGCCGAACTCATTAACTTTCACGTGAAAGGCCAACGTGGAATCGGAATGCCATCCTGTTCGTATTTTCAATTCCGTACCAACTGCAAACAAGAGAAAACAGACAAAATGAAACAAACAAACAAAAAACAACAACCCCCCCCCTGCCCCTTGCAAAGAAACTGATGATGTCACACAAGATAAGAGCAAGAGTCGCCCAACACCTACTGTTGCCCAGAGTGACGTTGTAAAGACGGATGCCATAGGTCCTCCAGCTAAACGTGGGGACCAGTGACCACACACAATGGAAGTTGTACACGTCCGACCGTCCAGTTATATACAATTGGCCTTGCGATGCAGAAATATGCGGGCAGAACCCTGCAAGCAAAATATATCACCAGTGTGCGTTTCGTATTGATGACAGAAACACGACTCTCATTGATCACAAAATTCCCCAAACGAACCTGTGCTCGGCATGTTGTTTTCACCCCACAAATGTCTCGGATCTGCCAAACAGAACAATTGCCTTGAATATCACTGCAGAACACCGCGAACTTGAATGAAATTCATTGATGTGGAAGACTTAAGGTAAAAACTCACACGAGACGTAATAGTACGCGGCCTTGAAACCTCCTTGGTACACTTCATACTTGGATCTCAGTTTCGGTGGTCCAGTTTTGAACACAACGGTGACGTTTTGGGACCTGGACTGAAAGACCGGCAGACCTCGACTTCCTTTGACATCCGTGTAAATGTAGCTGGGTGCAGAAGCGTTCCAACCATCGTAGATCTGCAAGTGGCGTGAACTTTCGTGCATGACGCATTTCGATTGGTTTCAGAGGCAGCAAGAAATTCGAAACGAGCTGTTTTACCGGTATTTCACAAAACAATACTCACTTTCAACGAACTGCTCGTGTCGAGATCGAGGTCAGTGAAGACCAGCTGCACGCAGCAAGGGTTTGTGTTGTGTACATGGTACACAAATACTGTGTTGTTCTTCTGGTACTCGACGCCGAAACCAGGAGAGTGAACGTAGCCTGCGACCTTGTTTGGATTGTCGCTCGATCCGCTGTACACTCCCTCGATCACGTGATTCCTCACTGCCGGTACACAAAAAGAAATGAGGAGTCACACCCACAAATGGACCTGACATCTTCTTGTCAAAAATGTTGTAAATTCGCGCCTTTTCAACTCCCCCAAAAGGGTATCGTTACATTGGCAAACCAAACACAACCATTCACTTTGTGGGGGGTTGGGGGTCGGGGGTTGGTGACTGTTTCTCATGACCAACAGCAAGCGCAAAGGCAAACTGGACTTTGAAGTGGAATGTCCGCTGCGCGCCACATCACAGTTTTGTAATCCGAATTTTGGGGGTATCCGGAAACTGAAATTTCGAAGAATTGACAAAGTCCAAAATAATTTTTGTGCGGTAACTCGGAAACTCAGAAAAAATGTCCAAACATTTTCAGATGGGGGGGGGGGGAGTGGGGCGAAGTGCCAGTTCGTCACCCAGCCACCTGAGATACAGGGGTAAACCAACACTAGCCATCGCAGCTGACAAAAATAGCCTCGTGCAGCTTCCTGTGATTTGATCCATCTCATCACACACAAATTCTCTGCAGTGACTTGACACGCCACGGTAAAAACCTGCAATTTCAGTTCGGAAGACTGCAAAACTCCCAAGGCGATCTTCGGTTCCACTCACCGTGACTGCATTCAAGCAAAAGACACAATTCAAAGATGAAGACCAGAAACTCGTGAAGCTCCATTCATCCATACGAAAGAACCTACAACACAAAGATGTTGAAGTGTTATGATAGCCACGGTAGATCTATGGCAGAACTTGATCCAGATTCTACTGGGCACTCAACAGTGTGGTGATTTTGGAGTTTCACTGAACATTTGTCTGGCAGAGCTCACAGATTTTGATCGAGACCCCAACATTTCTCGAAGAACCAAGCAAGAAGACCATTTGCTCCGAAATTACGCGTCAGTCATGTGTGTACAGAACTGAAGACCCACCCTGTGTAGATATTTGCTGAAGACTGCTTGACCATTCCAACGACACTGGAACAAAATTTGAAGCTGCATAAATCTCCTGCACAAAAATCGGAAAACACGACGGAAGAACGGGTTCGATTGACAGATGCGATAGGTTTTCCCGCGCCAGATGAATCCCCGAAAAAGCAACTTTCAGGATCTTTCAAACAAATAATTCACTGAAAAATGACACACATAGCCAGATACACAAGTTTCTTTTAGAGTCTGAGAAACAATCTCACTTGTGGGAGAGTCGCGATTGTTGCGCATCTGTTGTTGTAGGCGGCACAAGGTGCTCGACGAAGCTCTCCTGTCTCTGAAAAAGTTTTTCGACCGAACGAATCGCTAATCACAACGCTTGCGCGAAAGCAGCCTCGTCTGAAGTGAATTTGTCTGTCTCTGCATCGTCTCTGACCCATGTTGACCACAGGTTGACTAGACATTCTTTCCCACGTTGCCAAGAGACGAAAGAGTGGGGGGGGGGGGGTGGGCACAGGCCAATTCTGAAGTCGATCTCTCGTGATCTGGAACAAACAACTCCCGTTGGCGATGAGCAACTCCGGCGTCACCTCGGAGGCAGATGAGACGAGAAGCACAGCGTACATCACGGGCATCTATATGAATCAAACGTCCAACTGTGAACAAGGAAAAGCCAATGATGCAGATCCAGCAGACCAAGAATCTGGTGACAAAGCCGCAGATCTATTCGAGTACAACGTTGTGAAGGCTCCTCCAAAGGTAGCCCACCTTCGGATCAAATACGAGGATTTTTCAAGTCAAAGTGTCTCTCATCATGTTCAGCGATGTGCACCCATTTGGACACAGATGAGCACATTCTTTGTTTGCAACAAAAGAATTGCACAAGCTTGTTGCTTTGGCAGTGTAGTCTGCAAGTGGACAAGAACATGCTCAAGGACACTTTGACTTGAAAGATCCTCGTATGACACGTTTTATGCTTCCAGTTCGATTGATTGTTCTGCTGTAGATCTGCAAGTTGAAAAATGTTCCACAGAAGGCGAGTCTCAGAATGAAGATAAAGAAAACCAAAGTGAACGAGGAGCTTGGTCGTCGGCAGAAGAGGGACAACTCTTCGCCAAGTTCTCCGAGTGCAAGTCGAACGTTCCCCTGCGATTACTGTGACGAGGTGAGGGAGACGTGAAATTATGCACAGCGTTTGTGCGAGCTTGTTGTTTCTCACATTTTTGCACAAGCACATCCTTCGGAGCGAGCACCAGCAATTGCTGGATTTGAAGCATTCCCTCCTGGACAGGACTCACTGTACTCCACCCTCTTCCAATAAGGCCGACCCTCTCCTCCTGTAGGCTGACCCACCTCAAAAATGAGGCAGGTCCTACATCCTAGGCAGGGCCAACCTGAGTTGGTTCTGCAGACCCTGGCACCTGACTCGGAAATGAGGTTGGTTCCACCGCCCGTAATCGGGCCCACCCGAGGTTGGTCCCACCAGCAATTGCGCTCGAGACGCGGCTATGTTGAAGCTCCGCTTACTTGTTTCCTGACTGTGAACAAATCAGTTTGCTCTTTCTCAGGTTTTTTTGCGGATGCAGCTGCGCCAGACTCACACCAAAGAGAAGCATCCAGACTACTTCGGGAAGTTCATCTGTATTCAATGCCAGTCGCAGTTTAAGTCGCGACAACAGCTTTATCAACACAGAATGCGGGCCCATGAACCTCTGGGAGAGTTCTGGTGTTCATTCTGTGATTCGGTATGATCGCTTTTGTGTGGGCACTTGATTGAGAGCCATGTTAGTACAAGGTGACCTGTGATTTGTGCCACACGATTTGTCTACCAAGTGCTGAATTTTTGTGTCGAAGACAACAAGTTTGGTGAGAAAGGATTTTTTTTTCCATTGTTAATGTGATGGTATGACCGAGTTCATTATTTGTTTTGTTTGATTGCAGAAATTTGCGAAAGAGAGCGGACTGAAAAGACACGTGCAGATTCATTCTGAGAACCCCAAGTGGGTTTGCAGTTTCTGTTCGAAATCTTCATTTTTATCCAGAGGTGACATGGATCGGCACATACGCAACAAACATACAGGTAAAAGCGCCGAGAACTTTGTTGAGGCATTGTCTTTCACACACCAATCAACAGAAGTGCCACTGGAATGCGAGGAAGTTCGTACTTTCGCTCTCGACTTTATTGTTGTTTCTTTTTTTCAGGAAAAAAACCTTACACTTGCCATTTTGACGGTTGTGATAAAAGTTATTCCAGTTCTGGTGACAGAGCAAAACACCACCTGCATCACACAGGTGGGCACGCAGAAATAAATTTGCGTTTTCGCATTGCGAAACGTGGCCAATGTTTTGTGTGGAAAACCAAAACGAACTGCAGCACGAACTTCAGCACTGTCGGGTGCTGATGCTGTTGGAAACATCTGCCTTCCAAATAGAGTCATTCTCAGTTGCTCTTCAAGTGCAGACAAGCGCAAAAAGTCAAGCGCGGCTATCATTTCTGCAGGTGAAAGGCGTTTCCAATGTACAGTTTGCGGTTTAAAAATGTTCACCAGTGGAGAATTGAAGCAACACAGTTGGACACACACAGGTCAGCCATCGAATAAATCGTAGTGAGCTTTGTCAGTGTCTGTTCACAAACTCTCTTCAAAGCAAATTCTTTTGCTTGGTGCAGAAAGAAAAGAAAGGGCTTCTGTTGTTCTCCACACATTCGTAAAAAACAGAATTTGTCGAAGAAGTTCAAAGATATCCAAGCTGCAAGTTTCAGTTCAACTGTAGGCTGTCTTTGAACAACATTCCATTTTTTCAGGTGAGCGGCCGTTCGTCTGCACAACTTGTGGAGAAGCGTTCAGACAGCCATTTCGACTCAAAGTGAGTTCCGTTGAAATGAGTTCAAACACTCAAGTCCCGATTGTTGCTTGGAAATTCATTGATGCTCAAGTGAAAAGAACCAAAAAAGTTCTATTTTCAGATGCATACCAGAATTCACACTGGAGAGAAACCATTTCAGTGTGAAACGTGTGGAAAAGCCTTTTCTGACAAGGTTATCCTTCAGACAAGTGCATTCGATTGCATTGGTCACGGGTGCAGCGTTCCAGGGTAAAAATTTGTTGCGTTGTAGGTTTATTTGAAACGGCACGAAGCAGTGCATGGAGCAGAACGAGCTTTCATCTGTCCAACGTGTGGAAAAGTAAGTTCGTACCCACATCATCTGAGTGCGATTTCTGTCAGTGTTTGGACTGTGCGGAATATACGATGATCCATAGTTTGCTTGGAGTCGGACTTCAGGAAGTAGACGCGGCAAAATTACCTTGTTGTTGAAACCGTCCACCGATACAGAAAATTGATGCACGCAAAGAATTGACCGTATCTGTGATTTTGCAGACGTTCAAACATGACAGCAATTTGCGGCGGCATGTGTCGACAACACACAACAAGAAGTTTCCGCATGTTTGTTCCGAGTGCGGTGAAGGTTGTCAAGGAAAAGAAGAGTTTGAGCGCCACAAAGCCAAGCATCGCGGTATTGACAAAAAAAAAAAAAATCCGTCTGGTTCAGCTTCCATTTGTCCAAAGACACTTTGGTGCCGAACGAATCCGTCCTGCGAACAGGTGTTTGTGAACAGAATTTGAGTTGTTCTGGTTCACCAAAAATGGAACTTGGAACAAACCGCCGTCCCCTTTGCAGGAGTGAGAGCCTTCCACTGCCCTTCGTGTAACAAAGCGTTCTTCACGCCCCACGATGTCGACCAGCATGTGAAGATCGTTCATAACGTGGTCAGAAGTACCTGCTCCTTGTGCGACGCTACGTTCAAGGATCTGAGGACCCACAAGACGCATTTCCTCAGGGTTTGTGCCTTCAAACCAAGAATTTTCAAATTGCTTTTGTCCTCCTCCTTTGCGGTCACTGCATGACATCCATAAACTGTTGGCAAGCGCCTTTCAGGGATGGGGGTGTGACAAGTATTTTACAATTGAAAACAAAATTTGAATTTGTCAGATTCAGTGTGAATTTTGCTGTGACTCGCCAACACCGGCAGGTTTTCTTGTTCTGAATGAAGACAGTTTCAGCCCTGTCTCCAAGCACTTGGTGTTCACTCTTGCCAGATTCACAATGCATCGAGAGAGGGAGTGGAGAAAGAAATTTGTGAAGCAAAGAAGCTGAAGAAAAAGCGAATGCAGGAGGCTTGGAGCCAGGTAAAAATGCAGCTGAACAACTTCCGGTGGGTGTTGTTGACAACTCTTTCGGGCAATCGCTCCGCTTTCGAAAAGACAACGAACTTCCTTCACCCAAGAAACGGTCTTGTTCGCAATTCACCCCGATCCGTGGGTGTTACGAAACCAATCTTGTAAATTTTGTGCTCGTCTTTCAGATTGACGTCTGTGTCAAATGTCTCGTTTTCAATAGGATTCTGCAGAAAAGCGAGGCTTGGTGGATGTACCAATTTCTGAATGTCCCCGGACAACGCCCGCTACGTCTACAGCCGCGCCGGAAGACGCCGACGTGTTTCTTGTGACGCCGAGCCTGACATCGCTGGTCCCTTGTGCTGAACTTGAAGATGCTGCGACAGATTTGACGTTCTCGAGTTGCCCGCGATGGCAGCTGTGAGTCCCGTGCGAGACGTGCAGCGGATGGACTTCAATGACACATCTCAGAAGGTAAGATTTGTATTCTTTTGCGCACCAGTTAATGGGCATTAAAAACACGATTCCCGCTGATAGAAATGTGTCGAGGCGAAAGCTTCACCATGGCGTGACATGCGAAGGTGTGAATCCAGCTGTTTTGGGACAGTGTCCACTTTGACACTTCAGCGTAAGCGGATGAATCTGAGGACATGTAGATTGTATTTTGCGACTGTGATTAATGACTTTAAGATGTGACAGCGAAGGACACCAGACAAGATTGATTCAGTCTTGATGAATTTGTCTCTGGGCTCGTCTGAATACAGTCAAACAGAGTCCAAACCATCAACGAAAGGAAAATTATGTTCTTATTGTTCTTTAGTGTTTTCAGTTTCAATCGAGAAATGTTGGGAGAAACAGTGAAGTTTCACCAGCAGTTCATTTGCCGTTCTGTTTGCCGTGCTTCTGACACTTTTGGCGCACTTCAATCAGTTTTCGGGGCACACTGCTTTTGAACGTGCTCAAAAAGGGACTTGGTGCTGGTCATTCCACTGACATGAACTGTTTGTTCACAGACGAGCAAACGGAACTGCCACACAGGTGTGCTGCAACACAAAGAATAAGATGAAAAGAAGCGGTATTCTTGTGTCAGATGAGATGTTTGAAGCGAACAAGTGCTAGCTTTACGTAGCAGTTGTGAGTTTGCTCTCATGTTGAGAGATGGCAACTGGCGTGCCAATCAGGTTTTGAGGAATTTGAAGCCCAGCGAGAGCTGCTTTATTCACAGAGTGTTTACAGTCACCGTGGAACCTTGGTTTGCCACTGGGTGTGATCATTGCTCGCCTTTGTTGCACCCTTCATCACGCACTCATTTGGGAGCAGTTTTACACTTTCCTGAAGGCATGCAGAAGGGGCACAACTGGAAGTTCTGCAAGATCTATGCTGTGTGATCATGCCATATCACCATAAGTCCTGACGTTTTGTCACATTTCCCTGCCATACGGTAGTTACGGTGGGCTCAAGAGTGAGATGTGCTGGCCAAGACTGCGTTTTGTGCCATCCTGAGTCGCCAATTTCACAACTCTGGGAGTTGTGTGCCGTTTGGTCGGAGTGCTACAGTATGTACTTGGAATCTGCATGCACCTCTCAAGGTGCAAATTCTGGACGAGTGGGTGTACTTGTCGAGACATTTGCGGTGACAAAACTCGAATTTATTTCAAAATTCAATCAATTTCACAAATGATGACAGTGGTGGTGGTGGTGGTGACTCAAGGTGGGGAGACACAATTGGTATGACAACACCCCGACTCCCTGTTTTCAGACCAGAAGCACAGGTTATGAGCTGCCAGCGACTTCAACCGCGGGCGCAACAACACTCTCCTCGTTGAAATGCCACACCCCACTTGACGCCCGTTTGAAATTGACTTATTTTTAATGTAATGTGTAACAATGATGTTTGTTGTCTCCACCGACAGATGCCCTTGTTTGTTCGAAAAGTTTGAGACCTGCTGTGCATCGTTTCATGATCCAAGTAACTTTTTGCCCATCACAAAGTGAAAGGAATCAGGGGAATCAGGGGTCTTGTCTCTGGAGACTCCTTTGGAGTGTGCGAGATACATGCGAACAGAAACTTGTGTCTGACCGCGAATTGGATCGACTGAAGATGTTTTGCTGTTTGTAGTGCAACTCTTTACGGCAACTTGGTCTACTCAAGAGGGCGGAAGTCTGACTGCACTACTAATGGGAATACCTAAAGCTCGATGGCAGCAATATATCAGGAGAGCAAACGAATATAAATTTCCCTGGAGACAGCAAGTCTGTGAAGATTTCAGACTCGATAAAGTTTCTGTCGTCGTTCTCCTGCAGAAAAATAACAATTTTCGTTGTGTAAATCTGACACAGCAAACGTTCTGTCATCTTGAGCCTCTCGTGCACGTGTTCTTGGATACAGATGATCAACTTGGCGGGGTGTTTGTGGAGGGATTCGTGGTCTACTATTCTTTTGTTCTGTTTCCGAACCACTGTGTTCATGCCTTTTGTTCGTAACTGTCAGTCTGCATGTTTTGTGGTTCATAGGTCCTGTCTGTCTGTCCACTTGCTTGACCACCTTGGGGTGGGAGCAAGTCAACTGGCAAAAAGATTTTGTTGTTGGAGAACATTCAGCATCAAAATCCAATTCTGAGAAGAAAATGTTGTGGGGGGTGCCTGAACTCCCTCCCCCAATATCCCTGTGAAGTTGGTTTGACTTCAATCAATTATTTCTTGGGGTCAGAATCTGCAAGTTTCCTGTCATCCAAGTTGGCCTATGAGTAATGCTGACTGTGGGTGACAAATTGGCTGTGCACAATCCCAACAACGGTGGAAGCCTTCTTGTTGGACTGAAGAAGGAATGCATGATCTCGCTTGGTTCTACAACCATTTCATGCTTTTGCACGCCCCATGCAGCTTGTGAAGAATTTTACGTTCTCTTGGCTGAAGGAATTGCCTGGTCGGAATCGAAGATTTTTATGACATTGAGAGGTGTACGAATATTTTGTGCGATCTCATCTTCAGGCAAGGAGCGCCCACCTCGTGCCGGACAGATGTTTGGTCTGTGGCCTTCACGACAGTCGTTGAAAAAGTTTTACCTGCGAACTGCCAGAAAGAAGACTGAATGAAGTGTTCAGTTCGGCGAGTATTTGTATGTAAATGATCACTGCGGGAGGGCTTTCACAACCCGTGGTTCTGAGGTGGGACAAGATTTCCCTCGACGCTGCAGAGCCGCGCGTCTAATCAGCAAAGACTGATGAGAGTCATTTACGGACGTGGAAGCTTTGGAACTAATTCTACCACAATTATGTCAATCACGACAGGTGAAAAGAATGTTCACTTACGTTTTGTCAAACCTCGAAGAATCTGTTGAGTGAGAATTTGATTCGGACTACAGTTTGACAGACCTGCTTGAGTCCAGCTGCAAACAGTTCCCTCTTGTTTGTTCAAAAACAGAATGTGAACACGATTCTGGAGAAATGCACACACACAGTGAACAAAAATGCGACAGGGAAGCATACCTGGTTCTGTAAAAAAAATCCTGCATTGTTCAGCATGACTGGTAAAAAATGCAGCTTCTGTTCTCAGGTCAAAACAGGCCTCACAGCTGCGTGCGTATTCTGGTCACTTCGTGCATGTCAAGCACCAAGTGACAAGTGTCCTGACACAGTCATTCGTAACTGAATTACAGTTCTGCGGAATCAACTGCCCTAATCTAAAAAAAGGAGTCTTTGACCGTGTTTGTAAAGGATACAGACTCCAAAGTGAGAACACATTGTGTGTGTTCACAAAAGTCTGTCGCGATTGCTGGACATCGTGTTCTCTGTCACTTGGTGTGTGAAAGGGGTTTTTCGGCGTTCTTTCCTGCAGAGAAAGGCCCGCAGAAAGATTGCAAGCTGACATTGTTGTTGTTGATCCCACAAAATCGGTTAGAGAAAGGGGAAGGGATCCTTTAGAATTTAATTTGAAGAAACTGTGTTAATCACCTGCATCCAAATCTGGTGCAGTCATCCTCTTGGGGACAACTCATGCGCCCGAAGTGGACAGAAATTCAACACAAGCCGAATACGAATCGTATTCAGCGTGTGTGTTGCAATCACGCCCCCCCCCCCACACACACACCGGTTTTCCAAAGTTGGCAAAATCTGCTTCTTTTCTTGCAAAAGTTTGTCTGTTTTTGTTGTTTTCGCTTGTAATGACTGACATGAGCTCCAGGACAATAGCTCTGTTGTGTGGATGTGGGGTCCCAAAAAAAACCTCGGTTTGCATACACAGGGAGGAGGGGTGCAGCCCCCCACAGGAAATACAAGGCAATGGGCTTTCTCCACCACCCGACAAAATACGTGAAAGGCAAGGACGTGAAGGTTAATTTTCTTCTGTGCTGGGAAAAATGTGTGTGTGTGTGTGTGTCTGTGTATGTGTCTGTGTCTGTGTCCGTGTGTGCCATTTTTCTGTTGCTGGCACTGCTTTGCCATCTCGTTTGTGCGGGTCAAATCATGTCGTCGTATTCATGTTCAACCTGAGGGAGCTTTCCCGCAGACCTGACCGCAGACACTGCGCAGGGCTCTTGCATGAAAATGGCTCCACTTGACAAAATTGTCGCTCTTTCATTTGTGCCCCTTCCAGCCCCCGAACTGCCTTCTTGTGCCGAGCGAGAGAGGTGCGCGTTTAGAACGGGAGGTGTTCCACAATTTGCAGAGCAAAAACTATTCTTCAGCAACAAAGCACTGGGACTGAAACAATCGTGAACGCTTGACGTGAATGGTTGCCACAGAACCAACTTCCCGTTGTCCTCCGTTTCGGAACTGCAGTTTTCCATTCCTCCTCAAGGCAAATGATGTCTGCAGGCCGTGAACAATCAAGGGGTTAATCGTGTCTTGACCTCATTACATCCCTTGAATCTAACGCCCTGCGTTGCGAATAGTGTCTGCAGGGAACTATTTCCTGTGCCAAATCAGGATTGCAATGTGCACGCAGAAGCTTTCTCTGCTCAAACGAGCGAACTTTCAAGACAACCGGGACTTCATTTGCACTGAACTGTTGGATTTCGCTCCCAGCATGTTCTCGCAAAAGCTGGTTTTGTTCCTGTGCAGCATCGCAGTCCCATCAGAGGCCGGGAGGGGGGTCCCACCAATGATCTACCTTGCCTTACCCCCCAAAATTAATTCACTCCCGGTTTTTTGCGTCACAGGTGCAGTTATCATGTGTCAAAACGTGAAAAGTCGCAGTTGGCTCCCACCAACTCCGAGCAAAACCTTGAGTGCCTCTGAGAGTTGAACTCCAGCTGAGACTGAGGTTGGGCTCCCTCCACTCCGATACGAGTATTTGATCTGCTGGATATTCATGGGGGATCCACCACAATCATCCTTGGGAAGGACGCTCCACTAGCCACCCACGTGTTCTGCAACTATATGGCAGAATGCACCAACCATTCAGTGGTGGGAGTTCTCCCAACCACCCACCCGCAGGGGTGGGGTCGGGATCACACACGTGTACTGTACTCTCTGCTGTACGTGTGATTGTTGTCGTTTTAGCTCCACTCCACATCTTTCGTTCTTTGGAATTCTTCAGAAAGCGTTCATTTGTTTGAAAGCGTTGAGTTGAAAATGCAGTGATTATTGTCATTGGGAACGACCCGAGATTCAAGAAATGTACAACAGGTGCGCTCTTAGATTGACTTGCCGTAGAAGCTGGTCTATACGACTCCCGCAAGTGCAATTGAAGAACAAGGAACTCGACTCGAAAGACACTGATGCGGTTTCACCGAAGTGTGCGAGCAATCTTGAATTTACCAGCCACAAAACAAAATCGTTCTTGTTTTGCTTTTGACACGCGGACGGCTGCCACGTGCAGTCACGACACAATAGCAGTGCTCGTACGAAGTGCTTCCAAAAAGAAGAAGTGCTTTGTTGTTCTTTTTCTGGCAAGGTTGCTTTTGTACGAGGGGGATCCCAATGCTGACGGTGCAGTGCATGTTGTATCACCTTGTGCACTCAAGAATTAGGACGAGTTGACACTATTCTGTGGCCACAAATCGCTGAGTTGAC